>Ga0073934_10000723_pt1 | contig 89901 bp, 88 predicted proteins | sample LarsenN4metaG_FD_76834 | JGI IMG/M metagenome (GOLD analysis project Ga0073934, IMG submission 76834) | Hot spring sediment bacterial and archeal communities from British Columbia, Canada, to study Microbial Dark Matter (Phase II) - Larsen... ...
CACCAGGTAGACAGGGGGATTTGCGGGCAGGTGCGGCCTTACCCTGTCCAACAAGGAGGAAAATGCGAACGGGGAGGAAGCGGGCACGTAAGTGACGTGGGGGGATTCTTTAAACCGGGCAGCCTGGGCCGCTGAGAGGGCCTGTTCGGGGGTGCCTCCCTGGCCAATCACCCGCCCGCCCAGCCGGGCGACCCACCTCCCGGCATATGGCGAGAGGTTCTCGCCCTCTTCGCCTGGTGGAGGTCCGTCCATGGCGTTCACTCGGGGTCTTGCATCTGGTAGCGCCGGGGGTCGACCGTACCAATGAAGGGCAGGTTGCGATAGTACTCATCCAGGTCGAGGCCGTAGCCGAACACGAATTTATTGGGGATGATGAAGCCCCGGTAATGGATGGGTACGTCAACCTCGCGGCGAGAGGCCTTGTCGAGCAGGGCGCACACCTTGAGTGTCCTCGGATGGCGGGTGCCCAGGAATTCCATCACCGAGGCGATGGTGTAGCCGCTGTCCACGATGTCTTCCACCAGCAGCACGTGCCGGTCCAGGATGTCGGACTGCAGGTCCAGGGTGATGCGCACGCGACCGGAGCTCTGGCGGGCGCCGGCTCCGTAGGACGATACCGCCATGAAGTCCAGGGTGATCGGCACCGTCAGGTGGCGGATCAGGTCGGCCAGGAACAGGATGCCGCCCCGCAGGATGCAGATCAGGTGCAGGTCCTGGCCCTGGTAGTCGCGGCTGATCTCGGCCCCCAGCTCGGCGATCCGGCGCTGCAGGTCCTGCTCGGAGATTAGCACCTCGTCCAGGAACTCGCGATAGTCCTTCATGCTCAGCCCCGGGGAACCTGGTGGTGGGCGCGGCAGCGCGCCTCGTAGAGCTCCGCCGCGCCCACGATGACCACCGGGTCGTTGTAATGGGCCGGCTGGCCGTTGACCAGGCGCTGGGTGCGGGTAGCCGGCTCGCCGCACACCATGCAGATGGCCTGCAGCTTGTCCACCCGCTCTGCCTGGGCCATCAGCACCGGCATGGGGCCGAAAGGCTCGCCGCGAAAATCGGTGTCCAACCCGGCCACGATCACCCGCAGGCCATCGTCCGCCAGGCGCTGGGCGATGCGGGTCACCTCATCGTCGAAGAACTGCGCCTCGTCGATCGCCACCACGGTGGCTTCGGGGTCCAGATAGCGCAAGATGTCGGCGGCGCAGTTGATCGGCAAGGCGGCGAAGTCCGTCCCGGCGTGCGAGGTCACCCGCTCCTCGTTGTAGCGGTTGTCGATGGCGGGCTTGAACACCTGCACCTTCTGCCGGGCAATGGTGGCCCGGCGCAGGCGGCGGATCAGCTCGTCGGTCTTGCCGCTGAACATCGAGCCGGTAATCACTTCGATCGAGCCATTGTGGTGTCTCATGGGAAACATCCTTGGATGAGCACAGGGTAATTATACCGTCTGAGGTAGAAGAAAAAAATCGATTATTAAAATTATCAACCGCTCCTCGTGCTGATAACAACTATTGTGATCAAAATTTAGTGGTTGGAACCACTTGATTTTCCCAAAATTTTGTATAAATTGATAATAAGTACACAATTGTGGGCCATCTCTGCTGCAATTCGACTGACCACCAACAAAATCATCAAGGTATACACGTAATTTTGTTTACGGGTAGGACAATAAGCTAAGAATACATCATCCGGGTCATAGAATTCTTCGGGGAGGGAAAAGCTATGTGCTTTCCGGGCTGCTGGCGGCCGGCGGCCTGGTGGCGGGCACGATGGGAGTGCAGCTCCAACGCCAGGCGGCCGCCAGAGCGGCATACCCGCCCGAAATGCCGATCTCCTACCACTGGCTGTGGCTGCCGGCGGGATTGCTGGCGGCCGGTTATCAGGCGGGCGTGCACTTGAGTCCCGCCGGCATCCTGCGCCCGGCTGGAATCCTGCCCTGGTTGTACGTTCCGGTTTTGATATTCTCAGCCGGGGTGCTGCACTGGTCCTGGCTGGCAACCATCTTGTTCTTCGCCCGGCGCCTCCCCGCCAACCCCTTGCCCCGGTCCCGTTCGCGCTGGGCGTGGCGCGGGTTGACGGTGCTCTCATCCTTTTTGCTGTGCGCGCTGTACCTGCCCCTTATATTGGCTCAGGTAGGGATCAATTTCCCGGCCCTGATCGTTACCGCTCCCCGAAACAAACCTCCCGCAGGGTCGGTCCTACGGGAGGCGTTCCTGTACAGTAAATAGTGCGCCCTATACCACGATCTCTTCACCCACTTCGGGGATCTGATAGCCAAAGGCGCGCAGGCGCTTCTTGAGATCTGCCAGCGATTTGCGCCCGAAACCGTCGATTGCCAACAGGGCAGCCTCGCCCTGGGCCAACCTCTCCAGAACCTGTCCAACCGAGGTGAGGTTGGCGTTGGCCAGGGCGTCGGTGGCGCGCGTGCCAAGCTCCAGCTCGACGATCGGGCGTTCGGGAGAGGTGCGCGCCGCCTTGCGGCTTTCTTCCTCTTCGATGATCTGCTGGCGAGCCTGCAGCTTCTTGTAGAAGCGGTCTACCTGGCCCTCGGTGTCCACGATGCGCTGCTCACCGGTGAAGAAAGGGTGACATTTGGAGCACACGTCGGTGTGGATCACTTTCTTGGTCGAGCCGGTGGTCCAGGTGTTGCCGCAGGCGCAGATCACCGTGGCGTCATAGTAATAAGTCGGATGAATGCCTGATTTCATTGCCACAAAATCCTCTAGTCCGCCTGCTCTGGCTGTGCCGGGAGCACGCTGACGCGTTTCCTACCGTCACGAATTGTATCATATACAACAATACCCTCTGCAATCGCAAACAGGGTATAGTCCTTGCCCACGTCCACGTTGCGCCCCGGCTTGATGCGCGTGCCGCGCTGGCGGACCAGTATGTTGCCGGGCACCACGTGGCTGCCGCTGTATACCTTCACCCCCAGCCGCTTCGACTGGCTATCGCGTCCATTGCGGCTGGAACCGCCGCCCTTCTTGTGCGCCATGTTGACCTCTCTATTCCATCACGATCGCATCGATCTTCAGGCGAGTGTATTGCTGCCTATGCCCGGACTTCACCCGGTAGCGCTTCTTGGGCTTGTACCTGAAGACCACCATCTTGGGGCCTTTGATTTGAGAGACCACTGTGGCCTGGACCCGGGCGCCCTTGATAAAGGGATCGCCAACCGCCACCGTCTCTCCGTCGGCGATCAGCAGCACCCGCTCCAGGTCGATCTGATCGCCTTCCTCGGCTTTATAGCGGTCGACTTCGATCGTCTCGCCGACCACCGCCTTGTACTGCTTGCCGCCATCTTCAATAATGGCGTAGTTCATCGATCTGCCTCCAGGCTTCGCTTCGCCGCACACCTCGCGCAGGCTGACAGGCGTAGCAGTTGAGCTTTCACCGGCCGGGCGCCAGGCTGCGGGGAAGCTGGGTTTACAGCGTTCTGCCCCAGCAATGGGCTGCCGGGGCAGTGCAGATATAAATTATACCGGGTATGCTCCCAGATGTCAACGAAGAATTTGCACACGGTTCACTTTTCGAGTATTCCCAACACGAATAATTTGCACACAAAAGTCGCTGTCATTATTCGGCTTTTGGGAGTTGAGCGGCGGTCGCCGCGCGCACACTCAAAAAGCCGATAATAATATTTACGCTGTGGTAAACTATAGCGTTGTCCTCTGGGAATCACATCATGCTGCTTCAGGCTTATCTAGGGAAGGCCCTAGTGACGACCGGTTCGACAAATGTTCTAACATCGCATATTTAACCCAACTCCATGGTTTTTTCGGAGGTTTATCATGGCTGACAAGAAATGGGTATATCTCTTCAACGAGGTGGACCAGGTTCAAGAGCGGCTGGGAGGCGACTGGGAGGCCGTGCGCGCATTGTTGGGAGGCAAAGGCGCCGGCCTAGCAGACATGACCCGCGCCGGCGTGCCGGTGCCACCCGGCTTCACCGTAACCACCGAAGCCTGCATCGCTTACCTGGACGAGGGCGGCAAATTTCCTCCCGGCATGTGGGAACAGGAGCTGGAAGCGCTCAAGGAGGTCGAGAGGCTTACCGGCAAGCGCTTCGGCGATCCGGCCAACCCCCTGCTCGTCTCCTGCCGTTCGGGAGCCAAGTTTTCCATGCCCGGCATGATGGATACCGTGCTCAACTTGGGCCTGAACGATGAGACCGCCGCCGGCCTGGTGACCCTGACCGGCGACGAGCGCTTCGTCTACGACGCCTACCGCCGCCTGGTGGAGATGTTCGGCGAGGTGGTGTTGGGCATCCCCGACGAAGCGTTCGAGGACCCTCTGAGGGAATACAAAGAATCCAGGGGCATCAGCTCCGATACCGAGCTGAGTGCCGCAGACTGGAAGGCCCTGACCGACCACTTCAATGCAGTCGTGCGCCAGCACAAGAGCTTCGATTTCCCTCAAGACCCGATCGAGCAGTTGCGCCTGGCGACCGAGGCGGTGTTCAAGTCGTGGAACGGAAAGCGGGCGGTCGACTACCGCAACGCCGCCGGCATCCCGCACGACCTGGGCACGGCAGTCAACATCGTCACCATGATATTCGGCAACATGGGCTGGGATTCGGGCACCGGCGTGGCCTTCACCCGTGACCCGGCTACCGGCGAGAAGAGGATGTATGGCGATTATCTGCTCAACGCCCAGGGAGAGGACGTGGTCGCCGGCATTCGCAACACCGAGAAGATCGAAAACCTGGGCAAGGAACTGCCCGAAGCCTACCGCCAGTTCCTCGAGATCTGCGACCGGCTGGAACGCCATTACCGCGAGATGCAGGACGTCGAGTTTACCATCGAAAAAGGCAGGCTGTGGATGCTGCAGACCCGCAGCGGCAAGCGCACCGCCAAGGCGGCAGTCAAGATCGCGGTGGACATGGCCAACGAGGGCTTGATCACCCGGCAGGAAGCCGTGCTGCGGGTGAGTCCCGAGCACGTCGATACCCTGCTGCATCCCCAATTCGACTTCAAAGCCAAGGACGAGGCGCGCGCCAATGGCAGGCTGTACGCCACCGGGGTCAACGCCTCGCCCGGCGCCGCCGTGGGACGGGTCTACTTCGACGCCGACACCTCCGAGCGCATGGCGAAGGAAGACCACCAGGAGGTGATCATGGTGCGCCCCTTCACCAAGCCCGACGACGTGCACGGCATGCTGGCCGCCAAAGGCATTCTGACCAGCGAAGGCGGCGCCACCTCCCATGCTGCCGTGGTCGCCCGCCAGTTCGGCGTGCCCTGCGTGGTGGGGGCTGCCGCCATCCGCATCGACCTGGAGAGGCGCGAGATGAGCGTGAATGGCCAGGTGGTCAAAGAGGGCGATTGGATCTCGGTGGACGGCACCAGCGGCGAGGTCTTCCTGGGAGAGATCCCCACCATCACCCCGACTCTGGAAGAGCAGACCGACCTGCTCACCCTGCTAAATTGGGCGGACGAGATCTGCGCCACCCCTGGCATCCGCAAGGCCCCGCCAGGCTGGCCGACCACCGGCCTGCAGGTTTGGGCCAACGCCGATTACCCAGCCGATGCCCGGCGAGCGCGCTCCTACGGCGCAGTCGGCATCGGCCTGTGCCGCACCGAGCACATGTTCTTCGAGCCGGAGCGCCTGCCCATCGTGCAGCGCATGATCCTGGCGGAGACCAGCCAGGAACGCACGGCTGCGCTGGACGAGCTGCTGCCCTACCAGCGCTCGGATTTCGAAGGCCTGTTCGAGGCCATGGATGGCTATCCCGTGATCATCCGCCTGATCGATCCCCCCCTGCACGAGTTCCTGCCCTCCTACGAGGATACCCTGGAGGAGGTGATCACCATGCGGGTGAAGGGCGAGACCGCAGGCCTGGCCGAAAAGGAGCGACTGCTGGGCAAGATCCAGGCACTCCACGAGAGCAACCCGATGATGGGTCTGCGCGGCATCCGGCTGAGCATCGTAATGCCGGAGATCGTCGAGATGCAGGTACGGGCGATCTTCGAAGGCGCCGCCAACGCCACCCGGCGCGGGGTGCACGCCAAGCCGGAGGTGATGATCCCTCTCACCGGACACATCAACGAGTTGAACGTCATCCAGCCGCGCCTGGAGCAGATCGCCAGGGAGGTGATGCAGGAGAAAGGCGTCTCCTTCCCCTACAAGTTCGGCACGATGGTCGAAATCCCGCGCGCCGCGCTCACCGCGGCGGAGATCGCCCGGGTGGCCGAGTTCTTCTCCTTCGGCACCAACGACCTGACCCAGATGACCTACGGCTACAGCCGAGACGACGCCGAGCGTAATTTCCTGCTCAAATACGTGGAAGACGGCATCCTGCCTGTAAACCCCTTCCAGACCATCGACCGGGAGGGCGTGGGCAGGCTAATGGACATCGCCGTGAAAGAAGGCCGCCAGACGCGCATCGACCTGGATGTGGGCATCTGTGGAGAGCACGGCGGCGACCCAGATTCGATCGAGTTCTGCCACTTGGTTGGCAACAACTACGTGAGCTGCTCGCCCTTCCGGGTGCCGATCGCCCGCCTGGCGGCTGCCCACGCCGCCCTCAAGCACCAGGGCATCAGCATAGCGGAAGATAAATAAGCGCGCCCGAGGGAAAGGACAAGATTAATCGGGGCTGTCCCACATGGGACAGCCCCTTTCTATCTACTTGGATATCGGCTACGGCCTGATAATTCCTTGAGCTGAAATCCTGATATTGGAGATTGACGTACCACCGATCGCATATAGAAATTCAACAAAGGTTACCGTCGCACCCTGGCATAGGATATCGGCCGCCAATACCCTTTCGATGCCATGAGCTTGTGAAAAATAAGACCACGTCACGGCCTGCACGTCCTGCATGGGGAAGGCAGCGTCGTTGCGCAGCTCGGCGGTGACCCAAGTGCCAGAGCCAATGATATCTTGAGTGTCTGAATACGCAACCGTCACAGGCCAGTAGACCTGGTCGTTTCCCAACCCCAGGACTCGATCGTCAGGTCGTACCTGGAAAGGTCATCGCAGTTCAAGTAGCCGTACATACTGAGTTCGAATGGGTATAACTGGCCCGGCAAGGTTGCCGTCATTATCGTGGTGTGAAGTGTATCTGAAATCAACCGGTCTTCTCGATCAAAAACCCGGAACCTGAGACTGACCTCGTATGCGGACCTGTGCCCCAGGTTGGTCACGTCGCCAATGACACGAAAGTGACCATCCTTGGTGCATTAGATTTTTAGTGAGAGATGGCGATAGGAGCCGCATAAGATACGAACGGCAGGTAGACAGCGTCCATGCCATTCTCCAAGGCCGGTTTGGTCATGGATCCATGGCGTGGGGATAAAAACCAATGGCAGCAAACAGCAGGCTGTTTAGGATTATTTTATACCTACGCATGCTAACCTCTCTGGGTCGCTAATGATCAATAAACCACGAGCAGGTCCCTTCCAGGGCATTCGGCTTTCCCAGCCACAATCCGGTGCCGCCCACTTTTTTCGATAGCTGCACGGTCACGGTTCTCTTGCTGCTTGCGTAACAAACCACGGGGAACACCATGGCGGCATAATTGAATCGGAAATACCCCTTCTGAGGATTGTTTACTTCTGGGCTTATTGTAGTGAGCGCGTTGCTGATGGGGATGTACTTCGATGAGCGCGTCGAGATTGAATCTACACCTGCTTTTCGTAAACAATCCCTTGCTTCCGGATGCAGGCATGTAATCTATTTGTCTTGAAAGTAGCAATTGGTAAACATCGCTACTTCCCCGCCAGGATGTCTCCCAGCAGGCTGCTGTTCAGGAAGGCGTTGATGTGGCCTTTCACCTGTGGGAACTGGCGCATGGTGGCCCAGATCATTGCCCGGGCGCGCTGGCTGTCGCAGCGGTCGCCGGAGCGGCCGTATACACCGCTCAGGTAGACGGTCAATTCTCCGGAGCCTTCGTGGAAGCCAATGTCTGCCACGCCGATGCTGGAGCGCCACAGCGGGTTGTAGAGCGTGCCCCAGGTCTCCGAGTGATAGGAGAAGAGACGCTCCAGGGCTACCCGCACGTCGCGGGTCACGTCGCCGGTGCGCCAGATGCCGGTGTTGAGCGCCACCAGGCTGTCGCCGCAGCCCACGCCCCCGCCGCCGCCCAATTTGATGTAATAAATATAGATGGCGTCATCCCCCGAAGGCGTGGGGGGAGGCGGTGTGTCGGTGGGCGTTGCGCTGGGCAGGGGGATCTCGGTCGACGTGGGCGAGGCGGTCTCGGTGGGGGTTGCCGTGGGCAGGGGAGTCGCCGTCTCGGTTGGGGGAAGCGGGGTCGGCGATGGAGGAATGGCTGTAAATGTGGGGGTGGCAGTAGGTGAAGAAAATAGCCCTCCGCTGCAGGCGCTCAGGCTGGCTGTGAGCACAATCCCGCATATAATGGCGATTGCCCTGTTGATCGTGAGTTGCATTCGGTTCTCCAGCGCATGTAGACAGTTGCCTGCACAGCCATCTGGTTGACATCAAGAGCAGATAGACAAGCAAGGCGTATATTGGCCTGGTCTGCAGGCCAGGCCAATTTTACATCAATTTTGTTGCAGCGGATTATCAGCGCACTCGTACTGTTCAGCGCCTCAGCGCTTCGGCCTCTTGCAGGGCGAAACGCTCCCCCTCCCGCAGCGCCCTGAAATTTACCGCCAGCAGGCGCTTGTGCCGCTCGGGAAGGTGGTCCGTCAGGGCCTTCTCGATCGCCTCCAGTGGTAAGACCGGCAGGCGGGCCAGCAGGGCCCCCAGTACCACCATGTTCGCCAGGCGCCGATCACCCAGGCCTTCGGCGATCTCGTTGGAGGGAATAAAGACGTTGCCGATGTCGCCTCTCGCCGGGCCGCGGTTGATCAGGGAGGCGTTGGCGACCAGCACTCCCCCCGGGACCACCAATGGCTCATATCGCTCCAGGGAAGGCAGGTTCATGACGATCGCCGCACTGGGCCGCCGCACCAATGGCGAGCCGATCTCCTCGTCCGAGACGATCACCGTGCAGTTGGCCGTGCCGCCGCGCATCTCCGGCCCGTAAGAAGGAAACCAGGTCACCTCCCGCCCGGTATCCATGGCGGCATAGGCCAGGACCTGCCCAGCGAAGAGGATGCCCTGCCCTCCAAAACCAGCGATTACGATTTCAGTCTGCATGCTTCGTCTCCGGGAGATGCCATCATTAAATTCTCAGTTCGGCCAATACCGGCGCCACCTTGAAGTCGCCCACCGGATAAGCCGGGAGCATGTGTTCTTCCAGCCAGCGCAGCGATTCAAGGGGCGTCATCCCCCAGTTGGTGGGGCAGTTCGAAAGCAGCTCCACCATGGCAAACCCCAGGCCGCGCTGCTGACCTTCGAAGGCAAGACGGATGGCCTTCTTGGCCGTGCGGATGTGCCTGGGGTCGTGCAGGCTGCGGCGGGCGGAATAGCCCACTCCGTCCAACGGAGCGAGCAGCTCGGCCATGCGGATGGGGAAGCCCATCTCCTCCACGTCTCTGCCCGCTGGGCTGGTGGTTGTTATCTGCCCAGGGAGACTGGTGGGGGCCATCTGGCCGCTGGTCATCCCGTAGATGGCGTTGTTGATGAAGATGACGGTCAGGTTTTCGCCACGGGCGGCGGCGTGCACGATCTCTCCCATGCCGATGGAGGCCAGGTCTCCATCTCCCTGATAGGTGAATACGATGCGATCGGGAAGCAGCCGTTTGATCCCGGTTGCCATGGCAGGCGCTCGCCCATGGGCCGCTTCGACGAAATCGCAGTCGAAATAGTTATAGGCGAACACCGAGCAGCCCACCGGGGCCACACCGATGCTTTTCTCCCGGATGCCCATTTCATCCATCACTTCCGCAATCAGGCGATGCGCCACGCCGTGGGTACAACCAGGGCAGTAGTGGGTCGGCATGCGCGCCAACGCCGTTGGGCGCTGGTAAACCAATTGCACGGGGGTTGTAACATCCATCTGCGGGCCTCCTCAATTCTGCGAAGCCGCCACCGGTGCGATGCGCTTCAACCAGCCCAGGCGCGGATCCTGCGCCACTTCAAGCGGCTGGGTCGCCACACGCCGGATCTCCACCAGGATTTCCTCCGGATAGGGCATCACCCCACCCATGCGGCCGTAAAATTCCACCGGCACCCGGCCTTTGACGACCCGCAATACCTCGTCCAGCATCTGCCCGGAGTTCATCTCCACTACCAGGATGGCACTGGCCTGATCGACCAGCCTGTCGAGCGCCTGGTTGGGGTACGGACTGAGCGATATCGGCCTGAACAAGCCAACCCGGATGCCCTCCTGCCGGGCAGCCCGCACCGCAGACAGGGCTACCCGTCCGGCAGTGCCAAACCCTACCACGATAACCTCGGCGTCCTGCAGCGAATATTCGCGGTAGCGCACTTCGTTGGCCTGGATCTCCACCCAGCGCTGCATGAGGCGCAGGTTGGTGACCTCTTCGGCGTAAGGATCAATGTAGATCGAGCTCAAGAAGCGGCGCTGGCGACCTTTTGCACCCCGCACCGCCCAATCAGGATAGGTGCTGCACAGCGGGCGCATGGGAGGCAGCTCGGCCGGCTCCATCATCTGCCCTATGCTTCCATCTGCCAGGACGATGGTGATGCAGCGATATTTTTCGGCCAGGTCGAATGCCAGCACTGTCAGGTCGATGGCCTCCTGTACGCTGGCAGGCGCCAGGACGATGGGGTGATAATCGCCATGGCCACCGCCATGCACGATCTGGTTGTAATCACCCTGCGAGGGGGCGATGTTGCCCAATCCCGGCCCGCCGCGCATCACGTCGATCAAGACCACCGGGATTTCCGTCCCGGCGATGTACGAGAGTCCTTCCATCATCAAGCTGACCCCGGGGCTGGACGAAGAACTCATCACGCGCGCCCCGGTGCAGGCTGCACCATAGACCATGTTGATCGCCGCCACCTCGCTTTCGGCCTGCAGGAACACACGTCCCAGCTCGGGCATGCGCCGGGCCATCAATTCCAGCAGCTCGGTCTGGGGTGTGATCGGGTATCCAAAATAAGCTTCTACACCCGCCCGGATGGCGGCCTCCGCCATGGCATCATTGCCCTTGAGCAACTCACGCGCCACTTCACACCTCCTGGGCTGCCAGGCGCGCAGCCCTGGGTGCAGCTTCGCGATAGACCGTCAATGCGGCTTCCGGACAGACCAGCGCGCAGATCGCACAGCCTGTGCAACCCTCGCCATGCAAATTGACTGGGTGATAACCCTTTGGAGTAAGCTTCGTCATGTCCAGGCTGAGCACCTGCTGCGGGCAGGCGCTGACGCATAACTCGCATCCCTTGCAATACAGCTCATCGACCTCAATCCAACCCCTAACGGGCATCCTGCGCCTCCTTTTCCGAGAAGTTAGATAAAGTTGGACGGATATCCAGTCTCATTATCGCCATCCACCCCGACCTTGGGAAGTGCTAACTGTCACCATTCAGCGCTACAAAAGTCCTCTTGGACCCTCATTTCAACCATACTCCACTGCAGGGAGACAGGCTGACCGATAGCGAATCGCCCGAAACGATGTATTCTCCCTCTCCCAACAGGTTTTTCACGATCTGGCCGTCCTGCCAGCCAAGGTCGCAAACCGGCAGGCGGATGTGGCACGGCACCTGGCTGGAATTCACCACCACCAGGAGTCGGTCGTCGCCCAGGAGGCGTGCAAAGGCGAGACAACGCCGGCGGTCATCGACCTTCACGCGCTGATAGCTGCCGCGCCGCAGCACTGCCAGCCGTTTGCGCAGATGGGCCAATCTTTTTACCCATTCATGCAATTCAAAGTTCCAGTGGGCATGATCCCAGGGAAATGCCGCCCGGCATTCCGGGTCCTTACCCCCCGAAAGGCCAATCTCGTCGCCGTAATAGATCGCCGGTGCGCCGGGGAAGGCGAACTGGATCATGGTTGCCAGCTTCACCTTGCGCAGGTCGCCTCCCAGAGCAGTCATCACGCGTTCTGTGTCGTGAGTGCCCAGCGGCAAATACATGGCGTAGAGGTTCTCTCGCGGGTAGCTCTTCAACAAGGTATCCACCTTTTCCGCAAACTGGGAAGCGGTGTGCGAGCTCACGGTCAGGAAGGCCAGCAGCTCCTCCCGCAGGGGATAGCCCATCAGGCCATCGAAATGCCGCTCTCCCACCCAGCGGGGATCTACTGTCCAGATTTCGCCCACCAGGTAGGCATCCCGGTTGACCGATTTTACCGTCTGGCGGAACTCCGCCCAGAAATCATCGTCATCGATCTCATTGGGCACATCCAGGCGCCAGCCATCGGCGCCTTGCCGGATCCAATAGCGCGCCACTTCCATCAAGAACTGCCTCACCTGTGGATTGGCGGCATTGAATTTCGGCATGCTCTTGAATCCCCACCAGGCGAGGTAATCCTGGGCATCACCCGGGGAATAGGCCTCCACCGGATGTTTGCGGATATGAAACCAGTCTCGATACGGGGAATGCTCCTGGTTTTCCAAGATATCGTTGAATGCGAAGAAGCCTCTCCCACAATGGTTGAACACCCCATCCAGGATCACCCGCATTCCATTGGCATGCGCCGTGTCCAATAAGGCGTTGAAGTCCTTCATGTCGCCCAGCTTGGGGTCAATCTGGAAATAATCGCTGATGTTATAACGATGGTTGGAGGTCGAGCGGAAGATCGGGTTAAGATAGAGCGCCGACACTCCCAGGTCCAACAGGTAGTCCATCTTTTGAATAACGCCGCGTAAGTCGCCGCCCTGGAAGCCCCAAATCGTGGGTGGAGTACCCCAGGCCTGGACATTGGCGGGGTTATTACTCGGATCGCCATCTGCGAAGCGATCGGGGAAGATCTGGTAAAAAATGGCATCTTGAACCCAATAGGGCACCGTCATGCAGCACCTCAGCCGGTCGATGAATCGTGTTCAGGGTGTGGGGGAGGGGGTAGGCGTGGCGCGGAGATTCTCAATCGAAGAAATGATCAGGTCGTTGGCCATCTGCAGGGCAGTTTCGGCGGATAATTCGCCCTCGAATACCGCCTTCAAGGCAATGTCCATCGGGCTGTTGTAAAGGGAAATCTCAGGATTAACCGGATAGGCCACTCCTTCCGCCAAAGCAACCATGGCCTGCTCGATCAATGAGTCCAGCTCCAATCCTTGATCGGTCGCATCGATCGCCCGGAGCTGCTGGAGGTGTGAGGCATCCAGTGAGGGGATCAGTCCTACCCCGGCCAGGTCTGCCTGCGATTCTGGCATCAGGAAGTAATCAATGAAACTCCAGGAAGCCTCCCGGTCTTCATTCGTGATGGCGCGGGTACCTGGCGTGACCAGGTACAGGCTCTCGGCCATCACAAAACCGGATAGGTTGCCCTGCGAATGCAATGGCCAGGGATCTATCGCCAGGTTCTCAGGGCCGATTGACTCTGCTAGGGATGATCGATTCCAGGTTGCGTCGATGAGAAACCCGACCCCGCCATTTTTAAAAAGTGCCAGGTCGTTATCGGACAGGTATTCGGTCGGTCCAGCCTGCGAGAAGGTAAGCAACAGCTCCAACCACTCGACTCCGTGCCGGTCATTGAAAACAGGCAGGCCTTCCTCGGTCATCAGGCTTCCGCCCAATCCGTACAGGTGGCCGGCGGAGTAGAAAAAGCTGCGCTCCAGGTCTGCTCCAACGGTCTCTGCCCGGGTAGCCGCCTGGGCCAGCTCGATTAATTCCTGCAAGGTAGCGGCTGCCTTGGGGATGATGGAACGATTTCGATACAGCACAACCCCATCGATCGTCAGGGGCAAGCTGATCTGCGCCCCCCGATAGCGCCCGGTGCTCAAAGCCGCCTGGTTCAGCCTGCTCCGCAATTGAGGACCGGCGTACTCCGACAAGTCTGCCACCCAGCCCCGATCGAAAAACACCGGTCCCCAATCGGCAGGGGCAATCAATATCGTCGGGCCTCCTCCTTCACCTGCAGCGGTCTCGAAAGCCTGCCGCAGGTCGAACCTGGGGATATACAGCACGTCGAATTGCACGTCTGGGTAGAGCGCCTGGAAGGCAGCCACCCTTTTCAGCAGGGCGGGTAAATGGGCTTCTTCCAGTGAATGCCAGATCGACACCGTCCCCTGGACGACGTGCGGGGTGGGTGTGGAGGTAACGGTCGATATAATCACGGGGGAGGGGGAAGCAGGCTGCAGAACCTGGGTCTGCAGGCCTGGGCTGGGGGTTCTTCCACAGGCCCCGATACCGATTGAGGCAATTAAGGCACAGTTAACCAGCCAGATGGGGCGAGGCTTCATTGCGCTATGATTTTACCCTCAGTTTGACCGGCGCGAGGCAGTCTCATGCTAAATCCAGTATAATCAACCTGTGCCCATTAGAGAAACCCTTGCGGGGGTCTACGCGGCGGTCGTTACCCCACTCCAAGCCGATTATACCCTGGACCTGGACGGTCTCACCAGCCTGCTGGCCTTCCTGGCTCAGCGCGGCTGTGATGGCGCCCTGTTGATGGGCACTACCGGCGAAGGCCCTTCGTTATCCACCCAGGAAAGGCTCGAGCTGATGCGCGCATCCGCCAGCATTCGGCAAGAATTCAAGCGGTTCCGCCTGCTGGCCGGGACCACCACCTCCAGCCTGGAAGAGACCATCACCTTGACCCGAGCAGCCTTCGAATTGGACATGGATGGCGTCGTATGCCTGCCCCCTTATTTCTACAAAAAGGTCGATGATGCCGGGCTATTCGAATGGTTCAGCCAGGTGATTCGCCGCGCCGTCCCGGCAGATGGAGCTGTGATGGGCTATCACATCCCCGCCATCTCCGGTGTACCGTTCTCTCCGGACCTGATGGCCAGACTGCTGGAGGCCTTTCCCGCACAATTCTGCGGGTTGAAGGATTCCTCCGGCGACCCTGATCACGCCCAGCGGCTGGGAGAGCGCTTCGGCAACGACCTGCTGCTCCTGGTGGGCAACGACCGCCTGTTCAGCATGGCCCTGCGAGCCAGATATTCAGGCTGCATCACCGCACTGGCCAACCTGTTCTCACCCGACTGCCACACCGTGTGGGCAGCGCACCTGCGCAGCGAGGTGAATGCCGAGGCCCAATCTCGCCTGGATGCTGCCCGGCAATTGATGGACAGCCACCCCCCAGCGCCTGCTTTCCTCAAATCACAACTGGCGTATTGGCACCATTTCCCCCGCTGGGCAGTCCGCCCTCCCCTGAGACCCCTTTCCCTACAGGAAGAGCAGCGCACTGTGTCTGCCCTGGCTTTCCTCGGTTATGCCTGACGCGCCGGATCAGACCTCCCGCAACCTGTTTCTGCTTACCAACCTGGGAATCATCCTGATCTTCATCCTGACCCTGGTTGTGCTCCTGGCTGTCTATCCCACCCTGCTGGCGCCCTCTCCCACCCTCACACCGACCATCACCCTGACCCCCAGCATCACTCCCACCGTCACCCTCAACCCGACCATCACCCTCACGCCCACCTCCACCCGCACGCCATTTCCCACCTTTACCCCGACCATCACACCCACCCCCTCCCGCACCCCGACCGTCACCCCTACTCCCTCGCCAACCGGACCTCCCACCCTGACTCCCGCCATACCGGTCGCCAACAACGCGGATTACAGGTTGGAGACATGGACACCAGAAAAGGCGGCAGAGCTGGTGGAGCTGATCGACTACTATCCCAATACCCTGAGCGCTGCAGAGCGCGGTCAGGAGGACATCAACTACTACCAGGCGTTTTATTTCGCCACCATCGCCCAATCTGAAGCCCTGTTGCGCTATCCCGAGGCCCCGCAGGCGAAATCCTGGCGCTGGGGATTGGCCTACAACCTGGCCCGGCTGGGCGATCCGCAGGCGACCGAGAAGTATGCGGCCCTGCTGGCAGAAGCTCTCAACCAGGGCACGACTGACCTCGATACATTGGAGGACTGGCTTTCAAGCGAAGAACCCCGCCTGAGGAGCAAAGTCTCCCCGATATCGCCTCCGCCGGGCTATCTCTCCGCCCACCTGGTCGAGGTGCGCAGTTCGGGGAGCGCCTATGTGCTGCTGCTCGAATCGCACAGCGCCTACCGGTCATTTGCCTTGACCCAGGGTTTCGATTTCGTACACCCCAGGCTGGCGCGGGCGATCAGCGCCGATTTCACCGGGGATGGGGTTGAAGAAGTGGTCATCTCCCAGGACAACCCACCCGAGAAGTTCGAATTAACTCTCCCGCGCATCTTCAGCCTGCAAAAGAACACCCCCTTGCCCCTGGCCTTCGATCCTTCCGTACCACCTTTCGAATTGGGCATGCAGTACACCAACCGCTGGTTCATCACTCCAGGGGCAGCCGGGGGAAATGACCTCGAGTTTCAAGCCCGCCTATTTCCCTCCTGTCCCCTGGATCTCAGCCGCAGCTACCATTGGGACGGAGAATTGTTCGAGCTTGTTCGGACTCAATACCTGGTAAAGCCTCATCTCGAGACCCTGGCTTACTGCAGCATGCTGGTCGATCACGCAACCAACATGTGGGGACCCGAAGCGGTGGCCCAAATTATGGAAGCCGTCCTGCCGCAGTGGCCTCCGGCGCGCGACCAGGACGATGAACCCTACCCTGGGGATGCCAAGGATGAATGGCGCCTCCGCCTGGCGGTGAATCTGGCTCTGAGCGGAGAACGCACCCGGGCAGTCGACCTGGCCAGCGAGATCATCACCTCCCCTGTAATTCCCACTAGCCGATGGATCGCATCCGCCCAGCACTTCCTGGAGGTATACCGCGCTCCCCAGGATATCTACCAGGCATGCATGGAACTGGAGTTCTGCGATGCCAGAACCGCCTTGCGGAGCCTGATCTCCATGTTGGAGCGCAATGACTACCCAACGGCATTTACGTACCTCAAAGAAGGCAGTGTTACCCTGCGGGCAACCGGTTATTTCGACTTCGATGGCGACGGAGAGAACGAGAGCTGGTTCACCGTGCGCCATCGTCCCACACAGAAGCTTGAGTTTTGGCTGCTGGCGCCCGACGGCGAGCGGGTAGCCCCTCTACTGGTCGGAGCAGTCGAATCCAATCGACCTGCAATCACCTACTTCGACCCACAGGAGGAGAGCACCGAGCCTCCGATCGTGCTGATCGATGGTAAGACCGCGCTGCGTCTGAGCCGCTCGCCAGAAGCCCGCCATCCATACCTGGCCTTCCCCGAGCTGCCCAAATTCTACCCCGACGGGTTTAAACAGGCCGTCTTGGGCCTGATGGATCGGCTATTCGATGGAGAGAATCCTGCCATAATACGTGATGAACTGCTCGATCTCAAGGAACGTCCTGGACTGCTGTGCGTCAACACCTGGAGCTGCGACCAATACTATTACCTGCTGGGCCTGGCCTACGAGCTCGCCGGAGACGAGCAGAACGCCATCGATACCTATCTGCAATTGTGGCGCGACTACTCGAAGAGTCCTTACACCATCATGGCACGCCTGAAATTAAGAGGTAAAGCTGTGCCACCTACGGCATCACTGACTCCCACCCGCACATCCACCATGTTGGTCTCGCCTTCACCTACCGGTCCAACCACGTCATCGCCAACTCCCACCGGGTCGATAACAGTATTGCCCACGGCGACGGGCACGCCGCCCACTGCGACGTTGACGCTCGTTCCATCACCCACCAGCGAAGCGTATCCGGGCATACCCACCGCAACAAATCCGTATCCATAACAGGGAGCTGGCGTTTTGGTCCATCATTCTGATCTTCGTATGCCAACTGGCCGATGGCGCTTGGTAATCACTCAGCCGGCTCCGGGCGCCTGGAACATGGCGGTGGACGAAGCCATCCTGGAGGCTTGCGGTAGATCAGAGGTGTTGCCGACCTTGAGATTATTTGCCTGGGATCCGGCCTGCCTGTCTCTTGGCTATGCGCAACCCAGCGACGACGTCGATACCGCAGAGCTTGCTCGGCAGGGCTGGCTCCTGGTCCGCCGCCCTACCGGCGGCCGCGCCATCTTGCACACCGATGAGCTCACCTATTCCGTCATCGGGCCTGCCTACGAACCCCGCCTGGCCGGCAGCGTTCTGGAAAGCTATCAACGCCTGTCCCGGGCATTACTAGCGGCATTACACATGCTAGGTGTTCCTGCTGTGGCCACCCCGACACCGGATGCACTCGAAAAGGCTGGCTCCGCTGGCCCGGTGTGTTTCGAGGTCCCCTCCAACTACGAGATCACGGTGGGCGGCAAGAAGCTTATCGGTAGCGCCCAGGCCCGTCGAATAGAGGGCATCCTGCAGCACGGTTCCCTGCCCCTCTGCGGCGACTTGGGGCGCATCACCCAGGTGCTAAATTATCCCGATACCAATCGCAAGACCGAAGCCAGGAATCGCCTGCTGGCCAGGGCCGCCACCCTGGAAGAAATCCTGGGCCATGCCTTACCCTGGGAAGCAGTCGCTCAAGCCTTCACCGAGGGATTCAAACGCGCCCTCAATCTGGACTTCATCCCCTCAGACCTGACCCCGGCCGAGAGATCCCGGACTGACGAGCTGGTAGTAGAGAAGTACGCCAATCCTGTCTGGACAGGGCGAGTATAAACTCAGGAGTTACCCAGTCGAACAGAATAATGACCGACTACGTAAGTCCTTATGCTTTACGATTCCGGGGTGGGCTGGATGAAGATCACTTCTGGATAACCCAATTCCAACAGCAGCACCAGCAGGTAGCTCTCTGCATTACGGCGCGCCTGGGGCAGGATGCCATCCTCTAGGGCGGCCTCTTCGATTTCCTTTTCGGCCGCCTGGCGGGCGGTTGTCTCCAGGTTGATATCCCCCTTGGTCAGTACGCCAGTCTCCCGGTCGTAGATGTAAGATTGCTGGTTGTCCAATGCTGTGATGAAGATTTCCGGCTCGGGAAGGCGGACATTCAACACGCCATCCTGGATCCACAAATCCTGCGGGCCAAGCTTTTGCAGGTCGACCCCCGCGATCACGCGACCGTGGGCTACCAGGAGCAACCGGTCCCCGAACAGGAAACCAAATGGACCCTGCCCGGTCTCTGCCGTGATCACCTTCTCGATGGAATATTGGATGGTCTCCAGCCTGGCCAGGGAACGGATGCCGTGGATGATGGTCACCGGATCCGGAATCACGGTAGGCGTAGGGTTGAGCACCTGCGCCACCTGCGTGCTCAGACTGCTGGTCAGGTCATTCACCGGCTGCAGGGCTTGCCGGGCATCCTGGACACCCTGGTAAAGGAATACGAGCGCGACCAGCCCGGCCAGGGCCAGGATCACCAGCAATCCGACCACAAGTGCCCACGCCGCGCTGCCCCGTCGCCCGCTGGCCTCACTGCCCTTAACTTCCACGCTCATATTGCTATTCTTCATTTGTTTAATTATACTTTAGTAGGATTAGATTCACTATATCCGCACCAACCATGGTCATAGGATTACTCACCCTGCACCTTCAGCTCCCAGGCTGCAGCTCGTTGAAGGAAAAGCGCAGCCGGCTCAGACCGCTAATCGCCAGGATGCACCGCGAGTTCAACGTCTCGGTAGCCGAAGTGGACGGGCTGGACGCCTGGAAGGATGCGATCCTTGCCTGCGCCCTGGTGAGCAACGACCGAGGCCACACCCAGCGCAGCCTGCAAAAGGTTGTGCACTGGATTGAAGCCTCCTGGCCGGATGTGACGGTTTTAGAGGATGAATTTGAGCTAATTTAACCCAGGGGGAAAATACCTTCAAAATCAATCTTTCTTATAGGAATGCCGTAAGCTCTGCTCCGGGTCTTCACGCAGCGCTGCGCTCATCTCGTCCACCATTGCTACGCCGAAGCGATATTGAAAAGGCCACATGCTGCGCAGGTGGAAGAGAGCCACCCGATTTCCATCCTCCAATGGATGATCCATGTCCGGCTGCTTGCCGGGCAGGGCGCTCAATTGTCCATTGATAAAAGTAATCCCGCGCTCTTCGGTAGGCATCTGCAGGCAAGCCAACAGGTCGCGTAGCGTACTACCCTCGGAAAGCTTCACCGACAGGTTGGCATAGCTGCCCTGGCTGTGTTCGCCGGCATAGCGGGCCAGTTCCCCATAAAGCCACACGTCGATCGAAATCTCGGTTTCTCCGCCGCCCCCGATGGGCGGGAACACACCGACCTGGTCACCATGTTTCAGTAGCCAGTCCATCCCCCTGATCTCACCATTCACAAAGACAATATGGGCCTCTTCAGCTGGGATTTTCAAGCTGCCAACCAGGTCGCCTATGGTCGCTCCCCCGGGTAGCTCGACCTCGAAAGGGGCGCCCGCCGAGGTGCCTGGCGCTGCGAAACGGCTCAATGTCGCATACAGCTTCACTTCCACTCGCATCCCTCTCTCCTCACTGCTTTTCATGGACAGCGGACAATATCCTGCGCCCACAGGCAATCAGCGCAAGACGGATTCCATCCCCAACAGCCTTCATTCTTAGCCCGCAGGTCACAGGTCTCCCGCAGGTTGCAGTCTGGGCAGGATGGGAAATGGAAGGCTTTCACCTGACTGCGAAAACGGGCATATTCCTCGCCGGTCCAGATCTCCGCCAGGGAGTGATGGTTCACATTTCCCAGCAAATATCGGTCGACATGCTTCTGGAATCCATCGATGGCGTAGTAGCTGTAGTTGTGGGAGAGTGCGTAGCACGGCGAGACGCCGCCATCCCATCCGATAACAATGGCGTGATCGTGCACGAACCGACAACGCCGTTCAGCCCCCCAGTGCATGCGGGGAACTTCCTCCGTAGCCCACATGACCCACGCCCCTGCCCGGAGTGCCCAACCGCTGGTCTTGAAGGGTGGTGTCGGCTCATAGCTGTAGAGCACTTCGTTTAACATCTCCGCGGAATATGGCAGGACGTTGCTGACCAGGAGCCGCGAGACGTTCAGCCGGGCAGCCATCTTGACCAGGTCTCCAAGCTCCTCTACGTTACTGCGCAAAGCGACAAACTCGATCCCCACTGCCGGATAGAGCGACCCCAGCCGAGCCTTGGCGTTGTTCAGCCCCTGGATGTTATCTGTGATCTGGGTAAGCATCGCTCCACGCACGCTGGCGAAAGTCTCGGGCTTGCCGCCGTCGATGGAAATCATCACACGATCCACACCCAACCTGACCAGCTCGGAGGCAACCTGCGAGTCGAGCAGCAGACCATTGGTGCCAACAGTTACCGCCAGGTCGCGCCGCCGCACCCCTTCGATCATGTGCAGTAATTCAGGATGGGTAAGAGGCTCGCCAAATCCGGTAAATACCACGCGTTTCAAGGAGGGAAGCCCTTTCAAGTTCGCGGCCAGGTTCTCGAATACTGTCCAGGACATGTGGCGAATAGGGTCTTCCCAGATATTCCGTATGCAGGTGCGGCATTTCAGGTTGCACACGGTGGTCGGCTCGATATACAGCTTGCGTATATCGGGCAGGCAGGGGTGGAGAATAATCTCGCCGTTGCGCTCGTCTAACCAATATTCTGTCCGCGCCTGGATATTGCGGCGCTCCACAAAATCCCTGGTTAATGTTATGCGACCGCCATGAGTCAATCTGACCTTAGGCATCAATCAACTCTCGTCGAATGGCTAATATTTCTTATAGCGCCTTCCCCCGACCCCCTCCCTGCCAAAGGACAGGTGTTCAGGCAGCTCCTGGCTGCCTGAACACCCAAGGCTACTTATAGTCCTTCGAATACCGAATCCAAGGCTTCGGTTGGTATATCGAAGACCTGATTATGCGGTGGAAGCGGTTCAGCCTGCATGAACTCCGGTAGTCTATCCGCCTGCTTGCCGATCCCGGCCGCTTCGTTGAAGGCGCGTTCCTTCTTCAGGACGTTGGCTCCATACGCAGCCACATCATCGGCGGTCCACTTCGTGCCGAATACGCCATTGCACTCGTCGATCATGCCTTGATAGCCGCTGGCGATGTCCAGGATAGCAAAGGCGATGAACAGGCAATGTCCGGTGGAATCGATAAAGGCCGTGGCAGACTGGAAGTTACGGCTTAACGTGGCCTTGCCCTCGTTGCTGAGTGGGTCTACTTTGCCGCTCACACCCAGGATCTCGGGCGCGATGGTGTAGCCCGCCGTGTGGTCGGCGCCCATCGGGGAGGTGGCATAGGTGATGCCGATGCCCTTGACGGCACGCGGCTCGTATGCCGGCATGGACTGGCCCTTGACCGCCGGAACGTGCGCCAGCCCATATGCCCTGCCGGTAGTCTCGGTGCCGCTGCCCAGGATCCTTCCCAGCGGGCTGCCCTTGCCCATCTCGTGGATCAGATTTATGGCGCCCTTGCCATCCCCGAAGGAAATTACACCAGCCTGCATAGCTACTGCCAGGGTGGTGCCGGTCTCTATGGTGTCCAGGCCATACTCGTTGCACAGCCTGATCATCTCGGCGATGTCGTCCAGATCGTCGATGCCGCAGTCGGCGCCCAGCGCCCAGTCAGATTCATATTCCACGCAAGAAGCGTGCTCGCTGCCATCGGTCTTGTACCAGGTGTTCGAACATTGGATGATGCACCCCGGGCTGCAGGCGTGGTTGTAGAGCTCCTTGCCCAAACGCTGCTTGGTGCCTTCAAAGATAGCCTCGCCGGCAATCTTGGCTGCCCCCTCGAAGCGCCCGCTGGAAAAGTTGCGGGTGGGCAGGCCGCCGGCTTCGTTTAAGATATTGATCAGCACTGCGGTACCATAGGTATTAAGCGCGCCCTTGGGCTTGGTGATGGAGTGGGTCTGCAGGGCGTCGGTCATCTTCTTGCGCCCTTCTTCGAAGAGTGGTTTATCTACTATCGGCACACCCGGAGCGTCCTTGCGGTTCAGCAGGATGAATTTCACCCCTTTGCTGGCGAGTACTGAACCCAGGCCGCCGCGGCCGGCATAGCGGGTGGCGCGCCTCTCCTGGTCGTTGAAGACAACCCCTGCGTTGCTGTAGCCATATTCGCCAGCCAATCCAGTCCCACTGATGGAAATCTTATCCCCGAAGCGCTCGTAGACTTTCGGAAAAACCTCCATCAGCGGTTTGCCAGTATGTTCCGCGGCATCGAAGAAGTCAACTTTCGGCTTGCCTGCGTCCTTGTCCCAGGAAACGTTCAATCCCCAGTACTTGCCATTTTTTTCGGGCTGTCCTTCCAGCACCAAGGCCCTGATCTGCAGATCAGCCAGATCGGATCCCCAGGATGAGCCAGCATTCGTCTCCTTGATCCCCCCGGTCAGCGGCGACTTGGCACCCACCGAGATACGAGCGGAGGTTGGGGCAGGGGTTCCCGTGACGATGCCTGGAGAGAAGACCAGCTTGTTGTTCGGCCCCAAAGGATGGCACAAAGGAGGCACTTCATCGGCCACCAGCGTAGAAGTCATGGCTCGCCCGGCCAGGTATTTGTAGGCTTCGGGCACCGCTTCCAGACGAGTAGTTCGGTCCGTCATGTTGACACGCAGAATCCACATAATGGAACATCCTCCTTTCCTATTACAACATTACCCTGATCGCGATGAAAGAGTACAGGAATTTCATACCCAAATACGTCGAAGCCTCGCCTCCTTTCCATAAATTTATATCCGGATACCTATTAGTCAACGGTTAGATCCACATTGTATATTGAACGCTTTTGAACCGAGAGGAATTGTCCTCAACCGATGGACCTCCCTTGTTGTCATCTCGTGTGTAGATATTACTCCGCGTTCCTGAATAGCTCACAATTAAATAATTGTTGGGTAATGACTGATCGATTGAACCTTCTGCATTCTATCGAGACGTGATGAAAATCAAGCGAATAAGAGATTCGCTGTGCGCTTGACCATTTCGACGCCGCGCACTTCGGTTTCAAAAAGAGGCAGGATCGCTCGCACACTGCCATCAAACTTACGCTCGATTTCCATCAAATACTCATCCTGCATGGCCACCCGATTCTTGACAAATTCGGTTGTGCTGACTTTTAGGCTTTCCTTGTCAATCACCCTATTCACTATCACACCACCAACCGGAATGCCAAACTCGTGGAACCAGTTAATAAACCGGGTAATCACCGCAATGGGGAGCGCTTCTGGAAGCGTGACAAAGAAGAAGGATGTCATTTGATCGTCGGTCAGTAACTTTTTAGCGCGAGACATCCGTTGGCGCAAATTGAGCAGATATTCCATCAGAGGGTCTTTCTCCTGTTTTTTCTTACTGTAAGAGAGCAAGTCTTTGAGGGTCATAGCTTCTTCACGGCTTTGGACCATTTTGTTGACCCACATGGAATAGACGCTGGACATCCCCAATAAACGCCGTGCGTTGGCTGTAGGTGCCGTATCGAATACATAAAGATCATACTCGTCCTTGAACATCAGCTCGATCATATTCTCGAACATGGCTGATTCTTCAAAGGCGGGATTCATCGTCGCCGACTCGACGAACTCATCTGCTTTCGTTTTAATATCTGCAAATTTGAGAAACCACTCGATTTTTTCGCGGATCTCCTTCTTCGACTTCTCGATCGTGTCTCGCGTATCGATTTCGTAGGCGTAGAAATTTGGGATCCCGGACACCAGAGTCGGCTTGCCGAACACATTTTGCTCCAGCAGGCTTGAGAGGGAATGGACCGGATTGGTGGATGCCAACAGGGTTTTTTTGCCCTGTTCGGCTCCCCACAAAGCCGCGCTGCCCGCCATTACAGTCTTCCCAACGCCGCCTTTTCCCCCGAAGAAGATATATTTAAGGCGTTGATTTTCTCCCATGTATTGTTTCATCGACCTGGTGATCACTTCATACCTCCAAACAGGGCCTCAGCCATGCGCTCTATCATCTCCAACCCCGTTATATCCCGTTCAAACTCCGGTATGCAGGCCAGAACTTCTGTACCAAAGGTTTTATATATTTTTTCCATATGCCCTTTCTGCATTTCCAATTGGTTGCGAAGATAATCCGGGATGTCCTGACTGATTAATTCTGGTGGGATGACACGATTTACGATGTATCCTGACAAAGGTACATGAAATTTAGCGAACAGGCTGGCTGCTTTTTGGGTATCCAGGATGATCATCTCTTCCGGGATCACGACGAAGAAGAAGGCCGTCTTAGCCTTGTCGGTCAGTATTCTGGAGGAAGTGTTGATCCGATATTTGATTTCCAGGAGTTCCTGGAGAATTTTATCCTCTTCAGATTCTTTCTTGCGCTGCATGATTGCCGCCACTTTGTCATATTCGGTCATCTCCTCGCGCAATGCGGTAATCTTGTCAATCCATTCGTCGTAGACCGAAGCCATGCTCAGATAATATAAAGCGTGTCCAAGCGGCACCAGGTCGTAAATGTAGTAGTCATATTCTCCACCAACGACGATGTCGACGACTTCGTCGAAGATTGCGCTCTCCTCCATCGCTGGCTCAGCCGAGGCAGCCTGAATGTAATTCTCGATCTCCTCGGGTATCCCATCCATTCCGTACATTTCACGGATCTTTTGCCGGATCTCCTCCTGATATTCTTTGATGCGTTGGTCAGCATCGATTTCCTGGGCGAAGAGGTTAGGTATGATTTCGACCGCGCCTTTGCCAAAGATATCGAGTTTGAATATATCTGATAAGCTTGCCTGGGGATCAACAGAAAATACCAGGACCTTGTAGCCTTGCTTAGCCAGCCAATAAGCGGTGGCCGCACTGAAGGTCGTCTTGCCCAACCCACCTTTGCCGCCAAACATGATGTATCGCCGTTCAGGGTTCTTTTCGAACACCTCTCGTAAGGACATTGTTTTCTCCAGTCTGGACAGGATTAAGCCAGGGCGTCAGTGAGATCCTTTTCCCGCAGCATACGCCGCTTCCAGGTGCTGATCTGCGGAACCACATAGGGCAGCAATCGCAGGCTGTAATAGGGAGGCAAGATGGGGATTCCTAATAGATCGCCCATGGTGATCAGGATGAAGAGATGCTCCATGCTACCGCGCGTCTTTAGGGCGTAACGCGCCATATCGTGCCCTGCCATCCCATACAAAACACTTTTGAATCCATCCATAAATCCGGGTTTCTTCTCATCTTCAGGCATTTACAGGCTCCTCTATGTAATCTCTTGATCGCATAAATCCGTCAGGTCTCGTTCGCGCAGCATGCTGCGCCGCCAGCCGGTAATATTTGGCATCACGTAAGGCAACAAGCGCAAAGTGTAATAAGGCGGCAAGACTGGCACACCCAGCAGGTCCCCAAAGATGATCAGGACAAACAGGTACTCCAGCTTAGCGCGTTCCTTGTGCAAATCACGCACCATCTCATACACTGTCGCACCGTATAGCATCTGCCTGGCAGCGACGGATGCCTGTCTTGCGCCCTGCTTGATAAGACCTAATAAGTCCACACTGCTGCCCCGATCATCAAATTGATAACGGTAACACAAGCGCTTCAAGCATCTGAAACTCAGGTGCTGTTCACGGTCATATACTCAAGAACCTCGTATAGGGCAGTATCCAGGCCAGCAATTTTCTGTTTTCCGTCAACGATAAAGGTAGGGTATCGCCGGATGCCATAAATGAGGCTACGCATAAGCCCCTGGATGGAGTAGGGATCGAATATACGAATCTGGATGCGCTCTCCGTATTGGCGGATTAGGTTATTTATGAAATCTGAAAGTCGCTCGAGGTCTTCCTGCCAATCAGGTGGAAAGGCCTCCAAGCTACGCTCCGTGGCAGGGCCCCCCAGCCCGGCTCTTCCCACCAGAAGTTCGCAGGATGGGCAGACTCCCCACCGTCCCGGGATTGGCGCAAATACATCCACGCGGATAGGCGGCACGTTTTTGTCCGGAAGGGAGGCGTGCAGTGCGCAGGATGCGCGCTGCACGCCAGTCTTGCCAGGATCAGGCCGGGGCAGGAGCGACTTTCCGGTATTGCTGGAAAGCCTTATATGCATCCCAGGCCAGGATAAACGCCGCTACCACTAACACCAGACTGACGGCGCCAATGATGATATTGGCAGCAGCTACCTGCCCAATCGTAAGTTTCTGCGCCTCGGCCAGGGCAGCAGCTTTAGGCAGGTTTAATAAGAAAGCTTCGTAGGCCTTGTAAAGCAAGGCGCCAATCGTGGTCACGAACATGAACAGGAATGGCCAAAGTGTCCACTGGTAGTTCTTGCCTTTCGAGAGCAGCCACAAGGTAATCAGCAACAGCGCGAGCGAAGCCATCAGCTGATTGGCTGCTCCGAAGACCACCCAAATCTGCAGGAAAGGCACCAGCCAGATCAGGACCAGGGTCAGGATCAAGGCAACCACGGTACCCACGTGAGTATTCTTCATGACCGGGAACGCATCGCCCAACGCTTCCGCCGAGGCAACCCGCATGAAGCGTACCACCAGGTACATGATCGTCAGGGCCATCAGAGAGAGGAATACCGAGCCATAGGCTTCACCGAAGCCCTGCCCAAGCGCCCTGTCCAGGCCCCACTGGTTCATGAAGGCAGCTAATCCCTTGGAGAAGATGGCGGCTGCCTTAGCTCCCCCCCCTGCTTCCTGATAACCGGTCAGTCCTCCAAAAGCAGTGGTAGCGATCAGGAAAGCCATTGTGGCAAAGAACATCTCCAGGAACATGGCCCCGCCGCCCACATACAAGGCGTCAGTCTCCTTTTCGATCTGACGGGCTGTGCCAGACGAGGACACCAGGCTGTGCCAGCCAGAGATGGCGCCGCAAGCGATGGTCACAAACAAAATCGGCCAGAGGGGTCCGAGCCCCGCCACCCGGAAGGTGGTAAAAGCCGGGAAATCGCCCATTCCTGGGCGCCAGATCAACAGGCCGATCACGCCGCCGACAATACCCAGGAATACGATCCAGAAGGATACGTAGTTGATCGGCTGTGCCCATCGCCAGATGGGTAGGACCGCTCCGAAATAGCAGATGATCACCACCAACAGGCTGCCGATAAACCTGGCTTGCGTTACTGCCAGGAAGAGGGTTGGGCTGGTCGCGCCACCAGCCGTGCCCAGAATCGCTGCCCAGAAATTCCTGACACCGGTCAGGGTCCCGAGCCAGATGCCTATGAAGGCCAGCACGACGGTGACCACGCTGGTCAGCAGGATGTCCTGTTTCCACTTGTAGGTCATCTGTCCCGCCAAGACTCCCACCAGGATGACGATAATCACACCCAGGGGGACAGCGGGGTTGGTCAGCAGGTTGAAACCGACCTGGATGCCAAAAGCGCCCATGATCAACCACAAGTAAAAGTAGATGAACGTTATCAGGATCATGCGTGATCGAGGCGACACCAGCCGGTAGCTCAATGCACCAAAGCTTTGCCCTTCTTCACGCACTCCCATAATGATACTGCCGTAATCCTGTACCCAACCAATGAAGAATGTCCCAAACACGATCCACAGCAAGGCAGGCAACCAGCCCCACTGTACAGCCACGATTGGCCCCAGGATCGGGCCGAGGGCTGCGATGGATTTGAATTGGTAACCAAAGAGGACATTCCGGTTTGCGGGTATAAAATCAACCCCATCCATGTACATCTTTGCCGGGGTAGCTTTTTTCGCATCGGGCACGACCACGCTTGCATTTATCCTCCTGGCGTAGTATCCGTAGCCAAGGAGAATGGCGATCACACCGATGACGAGCACGAGAATGGAGTTCATCGTTTTTCCCTCCGATTGCCATTTTCGATATGCAATTAGAACAACAGTTACATAAAGTGTTTTCTATTACGAATGGTTCATCCTGAAAGAAAAAAGGGCTAAGCGATCAGTCACCTCCTTTCGATCCAGGCATGTGTGTTTCCCCCTTTCAATGATGTCGCAACGGTTTCCACAAGCTGGCTATCCTAGGGTTGCCAAGTCTGTCTTTTTGCTAGAGAAGACCCTCTATATTGAATTTATACCACCTTTTGGGATGTGTCTGGCGTATATTTATCGATATTCACTTTCGATCGACGTTCTGACAAATCCTGCGCCAAGTGCCTGGCAGGCTACCAAAAAAACCTGCATGAAGGGGAAAAATGGAACAGGTGACTTAGTAATTTCGCATAGTTCTTGCGAAATCAAAATTAATCTCCATATATTTATAGGTTATAAGATTCTGAGATCAGTGTCAATTGCAAACTATCATATGAGAAATATGACAAATAACCCATTTCGACCAAATTTGGTCTGATCCAGATTCAGGGATCATGCCGATAAATATGGCGTATCTGGGTGCAACTGCCGATTCACTTTTATAGAGTATCCATTTATAATCATACTCAGACCAGTCTCAGGAATCGCAGCGAACATAAATGGGATAGCCAGGGGTTTGGTAATCCGGATCGCGAAATGTTAGACAATGGATCGAGGAGACGCGCTGTGGACTTGCCACTATTAATCGTATTGGAAGGCCTGATCTTCACTGTCTTGTTTGGAGGGTTGTCCTGGCTGCGTCGCGAAGGTTTGTCCATTCAATTCGCTGGAGAAGCTCTCTTGTTAACGGGCATAGCGACCATGCTCGTCTGGCAGGCCAGCCTGGCCATTCACCCGATATTATTTCTCCTGATCCTATACCTGGTCACCTTTAGGGTACGCCTGCTAGTCGACATTGCAAACCTGTTCGCTCAACGCGGCCATTTCGAGCGGGCTGGGCGATTCTATAAGCTGGCGGCCTCATTTTGGCCGGATCAGGCCGGAAAGCTGATCGTGCAGGTAAATCAGGCTACCTCACAATTGCAACAAGGCTCACTAGACGAAGCGATATCCGGTTTCAAGATTATATTGGAGCATAAAGGGCATAGCTTCTTGGGTATCAAGTACGAAGTGGCTGCCCACTACAACCTTGGAGTAGCCTACCGGCGTAAGAAGCTCGACTCGCTGGCTATCGCGGAGTTCAACGCCGTTTTGGATACCTGGCCTGCCTCTGAATATGCCCGCCAGGCCAACCGGGCACTTGAGCAGGTCCGCAAGAAGGAAAAAGTCCCCCCTTCTGAAAACAATTAGAAGGGCGTAAGTATATAAGCAGTAACCTCAGTCTGAGATGGATACATACACATCTAAAAAACAGCTTGCAGACCTGTTTCGCCAGACTGTCCGTGCCCATCACCAGGCCTATATTGAAACGGATGGAGCCGACCCCGAATGGCCTCTCTGGTATGCAGACTATCTGCATGAGAAGTTAGCAAATCTTCTCAACAAGTCAATTACCAAAAGCGAGCTGGTCTATCTCCTGGTGCTTGTGGATAAGGAATACAGGTCAAAAGCCCCTGAGACAAAATGGCCTGAATATTACGCCGATTTCTTCCTGGACCAATTGGGACTCGCTCCAGAAAATTAATCGGTGCGTAACCAATTAATCGGATAAGTGTTGTATAATTTAGACGCCTAATAAAAAGATGATCCGAGCGAGACCGATGCCTGGCGTCGATTGCTATATGAGGAGTGTTTCTGTCGGCTGGCAAGTGCTTGGATAAACCGCGCCACTGAGACACACAACATAACTCGGAGGCGCTTTCGTTGATATAGATTATCGATATAGATTATTGGTTGTAAGATGTCGACCGTTTTATTGGTTGAAATTTTGGCCTACACCCCTACTGCCTATTATCACTGTACCCATTGTGAAGTAGCCTGGCGCGAGATAGGCGCCAGCAATCGCATTCACCAGGAACAGGTAAACGCCAGCCTGCCTCCTGAGTTATTGCATGAATACGCCAGGCTTTCCGAATGGGTGAAGGAACTCTTCAAACGGCATTGCGACCAGGTGGCGGTGAAGGTGATCGATGCCACTTCGGTAGAGGGGGCATATAAGACTCTGCGTTATAAAGTACGGCGTTTCCCCGCGGTGATCATCAACCGCCAGGCTATATTTTCAGGAGACGACCTTGAAGTTGCAAGGTTGGAAATCGCCCGTCGTCTGGAGATAGAGTCGCTCCCTGCCTGACCGCACTGTCTCCATTGCTTATCAATAATAAAAGGAGGTAGAGGAGAGAATATCCCACGTCATATTACCAACCACCCAGTAATCAATAGTGAAATAGCCGAGTAATATCCAGGAAGTTGATATGGAGGATCATTATGAGTACGCTCTGGATCGTAGTGATCGGCGCGGTGGTCATTTACCTGGCATATAACTTCTACGCTCGCCGAATCGACCGGGATGTCATCCAGGTAGATGCCAAGCGGGCCACCCCGGCAAGGATGTACATGGACGGCGTAGACTTTATGCCGACCAGCCGCAACGTCCTTTACGGTTACCATTTTAAATCTATCGCCGCTGCCGGGCCAATCGTCGGCGTAATCACAGCAGCCAACCTGTGGGGCTGGCTTCCGGCCTTGCTCTGGCTGGTGATCGGCGTCACATTCATCGGTTGGGCCAGTGACTACAGCGCCATCATTCTCTCGGTACGCAACGACGGCAACAGCTTAAGCGCCATCAGCCACCGGCTGATCGCCCCACGCACCCGGGTGATCCTGTTCACCTTCATCTTCTTCTACCTGCTGTTGGTTGCTGGCGCCTTCATGGGCATCATGGCTGCCCTGCTGGCGGCTCGTCCAGACGTGCCATTTGGGATCATCGTGCTGGGCATCATGGGCTTGCTGGCTGGCCAGATGCTCTATCGCTGGAAGATGGACCTGATCGTGGTCACTGGCATCGTGGTCGTCGTCTCGCTGCTGGCGATGGTTTTTGGACCCTTCGGGGCGCAGGCCGTGCTGGATGACGCCGGTAAGCCAACCGGCGCGCTGAACTGGGTCGGCCCGATCAACCGGGCAACCGTCGCCTTCAACGCCGCAGTCAATACGGTTACCGGTGGAAACGCCGTGATGGTGGTATCCGACCCGACGAATGCAGACCCGCGCGTTCCCGCCCCAGGCGCAGATGGCACGCGCCCAACCACGGCAGTCTACAACTCCGAGACCGGAGAGATCAAGACCCTGCCATCCTACCTGTTCTGGGCGCTTTTCCTGCTGGCCTTCTCCTACCTGGCCGCCACCCTGCCTATCTGGCGCTTCGCCCAACCGGTGAATTACATCGGTTTCTGGATCACCCTCATCACCATCGGATTAAGCGCCATCGGGGCAGTCCTGGCCCCCTTCATCCGGCCTGATGTCGGGGCATTTACCCTCAAGTCAGTCACGACTCTGGGCTTTGCAGCAGAAGCGGGGAAAGCCTGGCAGCCCCTATGGCCGATGTTGTTCGTCACGATCGCCTGCGGAGCCATATCTGGCTGGCATGCCCTGTTCGGTTCTGTCGGCACGGCCCGCCAGCTCGAATATGAAACCGATGCCCTGCCGGTAGGCGGCGGCGCCATGTTCACCGAGAACACGCTTGCCTTGTTATCCCTGGTGGCGGTTTCTATCGCCGGCAGCGGCGGAGGGGCAGGCCGCTTCGCAGCCGGGGTAGGCAGCCTGCTCTCAGTAGTCTTCGGGGAAGGTTTCCGGATCTACGGGACAGCGTTGGGATTTGGTGCCTTCATGGTGATCGTGCTCACAGTCACCCAGCTCATTTTCCGCGTGATGCGAGTCACCCTGTCAGAATGGGTGGGAGAAACATTCCCGGCCATTCGCAACATGCACGTTTCCACCATTGTCTCGATGGTTCTGACGATGGCTTTGGTGCTGACCGGGACCTGGGTCTACCTGTGGCAATTGTTCGGCGCTGCGAACCAACTGATGGCCGGACTGAGCCTGCTGATCGTTACCGTGTGGCTGCACTCGCAGAGACGCAATCCGGCCTACGCCCTGTGGCCCATGTTGTTCATGTACATCACCACCCTGGCGGCGACATTGGTGACGGCGCGCAACTTGTATGTCACCATCGTCCCCAGAGGCGGCGCGGCTGCAACGGGCGCTTGGGTCATGATCATCATCGCCATCCTGCTGTTCCTGTCTGCCCTGCTGATCGCCTGGGATGGCTATCAGGCCTATCAACGCTTCACGCGCATGGAGAAGCCCGAGATGGCTGCCGCCCCCAGCGGCGACTGATAGGGTAAGGTTCATCATCTGATCCAAGAGGCGGGGAGAATGGGCCCAGGTCCTGGAATCCGAGCCCCGCCTCTACTGCTGGTTAAGATCGGCTCTCACCTACTGCAAGCGACAATTGGCGCAGCGCATCGAAGAATTGAGCGGCATCGGTTCGGTGATGGTCCGGGAAGGCCAGGTGGAGTTCCAGGTGAGGGGAGTCTCGCCTGAGGCTGAAGCGCCAGTAATGCAAAGCCAGTTCCTGAGCTGAGGCAGATGTCCTCTCCAGAGTTGAGTGAGCAGACCCCAAGGCCCCCGCCGGAGCCATGAGTTGGAGGCCGTGATAAGGCTGGCTCTGCCAGTCACGCTTGATCGCCTGGTTTAACGCAAGCTTACCAGTCCAGGAGCTCGGATCAACCCATTCAAGGTCAACGGTTGGAGGATCGACCAGCTGGGCGCGAAAGATCAGGGTGTCGCGGCGGTGTTGAAGCCAGGCAAGCAGCCACATCCAGGGGACATCGCGCGGTGTCAGTACCAGCAAGGTTTCCAATCGGCGGAAGGGTGAGTGGGCCTTGGCAATCACTAACTCCGCCACCGAGGTGCCTAACCAGCGCAGCGTAGTTCGCTCTCCAATCCGCGGCAGCCCCCCTTGCAGCCAGCGCAGCACTGCCTCACCACGGCGCAGGTTATAGATTACGCCAAAGGCGAACCAACCCATCACCAATACCACGGCTACGACCAGGAAGATCTTTGGGTCCACGGAGGCTCCTGAAATCTGAGATATTTTATCGACTATAGAAAGTATAATATAAAACCATGCAAGACCAAACCCCACCATCAGGCAAGTGGAACCAGCGCTGGAATGCGGTGCGCGAATTTTTATATGGCATGCTGGGTAAGGAATTTGCCGAGCATGCCCTCGAGATGCGCGCCAGCCTGGAAGCCCTCTTCATGCTGGGCACGGTGGGCGATATGATCGGAGTGCCGGTGATACCGCCGTACTACAGCCTGCGTTTATTGCCCTATCTGGTCCCCAACATAGCAACCTGGAAGCGGCGCGTCTTACGAGAACGGGAGTTTAGCGACGAACATGATTATCATCTCGAAGGATTATAGGTATGAACCCAAGTAACCCTCCCCAGACACAAAAGAAATTCCTCCAAAACCTGAAAGAAATCTTGTATGGCATGGCTTCTCACGACATGAGCCGCTACGCCTTGCGCACCCGGGCGAGCATGGAGCACCTCTTCATCCTCATCACCATGGGCGATATGATCGGCATACCCATCCTGCCGCCATACTACAGCCTGCGCCTGCTGCCCTATGTGGTACCCCAGATCGCCACCTGGAAGCGGCGGCTGCTGCGTGAAAAAGACGTCTCGGATGCCATGTTCTAGGGGGTGCAGCCATGTCTCTCAACACTCTTTTCGAACAACACCCAGAACGTCGATATATCATGTTCGGCGGGAAAGGTGGTCTAGGAAAGACGACCTTTTCGGCGGCGACCGCCTACTGGCTGGCCTCCCTGGGGAAAAAGGTATTGGTCTTCTCGGTCGATCCCCAGGCAAGTCTCTCCGATATTTTCCAAATGGATATCTTCGGCAAGGGGCCGGTCAAGATCATGCACAATCTGTGGGCGCAGGAGATCAACGCAGATCAGCACATCCAGCAGTACCAGTCCGAAATCCGTCAGAAGATCCTGGAGATGTATGGATTCGATCACATTCCTGACGAGATCGAGCAGTACATCCAGGCTGCCTCCGCTGAACCAGCCATGGAAGAGAGCGCCATCTTCGATGCAGTTGTCGATATCGTCGTGGAAGGCAGCTATGACTACTACATATACGACCTGGTCCCCCTGGGACATGCGCTCTACTACCTGAGCATGGCGAAAGTCTATGATGAGTGGATCAACAAGATCACCCACCTGAGGGAGGAGATGCGTGAATACGAAGAGATGGTCTCTCGCTTGAAGCGCCAAAAAGAGACCGAGGAAGACCAGATTCTTACAGAGCTTCAGTACATCCGAGGGCGCATCAACGCCTCCTCGAGCATCCTGACCGACCGTGAAAAAACGGCGTTCTTCTTCGTCGTCATACCCGAAGAGATGATCCTGCTGGATACACAGAAAGCGGCCGGGCTTTTCGCCAGGTTTGATGTGCCGATCTCCGGTTATGTTGTAAACCGGGTTGTGCCGAAGGAATTGTTGCATAAAGCCATCCCCTCCTACCTGCGCAATCGCATCGAGATGCAGGGCAGATATCTCGTACAAATCGAGGAGATGTTTGGTAGGCACGTTGCCAGCTACGTGCCAGAATTAGACCGCGACGTAACCGGTCTACCGATGATCGAACGCCTGGCAGGAATTATGTTCAGCCAATGAGGTGCTGAGATGAGGGATATAGAAACTTCCATGGCGGCATATCTCCACAACCACGCCAATCTGCGTTACATCTTCTTCGGTGGAAAGGGCGGGGTGGGCAAGACGGTCATGGCTGGGAGCTCCGCTTTATGGCTTGCGAAACAGGGCAAACGGGTCATCCTGGCTTCTACAAACCCCGTCCACAGCCTGACCGGATGTCTGGGCCAGGACGTGTTTGGCAAACCCACTCCTGTCAATGGTGCTCCCAATTTATGGGCCTACGAGATCGACACCAGGGATACCATCGAACGATCCAAGCAGGAGATTCGCGAAAAGATCCAATGGTTCCTTAAATTCGCCGATATCTCCACCAAGGCCGAGGATTTTGTCGAATCGGCCACCATGAACCCGGCATTCGAAGAATCGGCGATGTTCGAAAACATGGTCGAGCTGATGCTGGCAGACGAGTACGACGTGTATGTCTTCGATACCGCCCCAACAGCCAATGCACGCCGCCTATTGGGGATGTCTAAGGTCTACTCGCTGTGGGTCAACAAGATGTTGAAGAGCCGGGAAGAGGCCCGCAGCCTGCGAGAAATGCTGTCCTTTACAAAAAAGAAAGAAGCCGATCCCTTGATGGACTATCTGGTGGCGTTTCGTGACCGTATGGCGAAGGCGCGCGAATTACTCACCGATGTGGAATTGACCGCTTTCTTTTTCGTCACCTTGCCGGAAGCCCTGCCGATTGCCGTGATCACTCGCTTCATCAATTGGTTCCACGACTTCGGCATTCCGGTCGGGGGCGTGGTGGTCAATATGCTGATCGACCGCAGCGAGGTGAGATCCGACTCGCCAGAGTTCGTGCTCAACCGGGTTGCCATGCAGGATCGCTACATGGATGAGATATGGGAAAAATTCGATGGGATGGTGCGCTCCCTGGTGCCTCTCTATGAGACTGAAGTGCGGGGAGTGCCAATGCTCAACCGGGCCGCTGATCATCTCTTTATCCGCTGAGGCTGGCCATGTTCCCATCTCCTCCAGGAAAAATTACTCAACGTTCCCATTAAGCTGAAGCTCTCGACTATAATTGTAGCCGGGAGCAAGGACAATGGATTTAGGATTAAAGAACAAACGCGCGCTGGTAACCGGCGCCAGCCGGGGGCTCGGCTTTGCCACCGCACGCGCCCTCGCCCTGGAAGGCTGCCGGGTAGCGATCAATAGTCGGAACATCGAAAGCCTGACCACTTCCGCTCAGAGTCTGGCGCAGGAGAGCGGGACGCAGGTTGTCGCCTTAGCGGGTGATGTGACCGACCCTTCTGTGCCCGAGAAGTTGGTTGCTCAATGTGTGGAAGCCTTTGGCGGGCTGGATTTGTTGGTGACCAATTCGGGGGGGCCGCCAGCAGGGAAGTTCGAGAGCTTTGACGATCAGGCCTGGCAGTCCGCCATCGAGCTCAACCTGCTCAGCCACGTGCGCCTCATTCGCAGCGCGTTGCCTCACCTGCGCCGATCCGACTCGGCCAGTGTGCTTACCATCACCTCCTACTCGGTGAAACAACCCATCCAAAGCCTGGTGCTATCCAACAGTGTACGCTCCGCCACAGTCGGTCTGACGAAGACGTTGGCCCTGGAGCTTGGCAGGGACGGCATCCGTTTTAACTCCATCCTGCCGGCCTGGACCGAGACCGAACGGGTGCACGAATTGATGGCCCATCGTGCCAGAATGAACAGCACAACCATCGAAGAGGAAATTGCCCGGCAGGCCCAGGACAGCCCGTTAGGCCGCATGGGTACTCCGGAGGAGTTTGCCAGCGTGGCTGCCTTCCTACTCTCGCCGGCTGCTTCCTATGTTACGGGCGTGATGCTTACGGTGGATGGTGGCATGTACAAGGGGACACTTTAACGCCCAGTGCGTGGATGGGTAGGTTATTGCAGGTGCAGCAAGACCTTTCCACGACCCCATAGCTCCTCCAGGCGATAGTAGTTCCTCCGGTCTGGGGCCAGCAGGTGCAGGATCACATCCCCAAAATCGATCAACAACCAGCCATCGCCAGGCAGGCCTTCGATGCGCGCCTGGCAGTCAAAGGTATCGTATACCTTCTCAATCGCCGACTCGGCCAGGGCTTGCAGCATCCGCTCAGTAGTCCCCGAACAAATGATGAAATAGTCGGTAAAATCGGTTAATTCATGGATGTCCAGCAGGATGATGTCTTCCCCCTTCTTATCTTCTAATACGTTGACAATGAACCGAGATATTTCTAAAGCGTCCAGATCTCACCTCAAAGAACCATAATTTTTTACACCGCTGCGGGAGCCAGCAGCGCCTTAAACAATTCTGTATAGACTGCACCGCCGGGTTTCAGCTCGCTCCTGTATAGGCTGACCGCATTGACGCTCAGCGCGCCCAGGAAACCCACATCGCTGGTCTTTATGACCTCGCTAATCAGTTGGAGATCCTGAGGTGAGGCAATGCGTGATACCCGACCCAGAGTAAGATGTGGTGAAAAGAGCCGCTCCTCACGGTTGTAACCAAGTCGAGTGGTCTCGGCCTCAATCCGGCGCTGAATGGCGATCAATCCTGGTGTTGAGGTCACCTTGACCCATATCACCCTCGGCAGGTGGAGCGTTGGGAAAGCGCCCAATCCACCCACGCTGAGCTCAAACGCCTCATGTGCGCTGATCTCCGCTTGCAAGATCTCTTCCAACAGGCGCTGATTGGCCCACGATACGTTGCCCAGAAATTTCAAGGTCAGGTGAATGTTATTCGCCGCGATCCAGCGGATCGGCACGCCAACCAGGCGCTGCTTTAATTGGCTGGTAACTCTCTCCAACCCCAACCGAATCTCTGCAGATAGATTTATGGCAATAAAGGCACGGATGACAGGGGGTTCGTGCATAGTCAATCAACATCCGTAGTGCCCAGCAGAGCGATCACTCTGGCGACGCCGCATCCTGGTTGGCCGACTGAATCGCCTGGTAGACGGCGCCTTTCAAGGCAGCAAAGGCTACTGGCTTGGTCAGGTAAGCCGTTGCCCCAGCCGTAAACCCGGCATCGATCTGTGCTGGTAAGCTCAGCGCCGAGACCACGATCACAGGAATTCTGTTCAATCTCGGGTCACGCCGCACGAAACGTATCACCTCCAACCCGGAGAGGTCCGGCATCATCAGGTCAAGGACGATGGCATCAGGCTTCTCACGCGAGACCAGGCTGATGGCTGCTTCGCCACCGTGGATATTCACTACTCTGAATCCACTTAATCGCATCATCTCTGCGAGCATTTCGGCGGTATCCGGCTCATCCTCCACGACGACAACGGTATAGGGCATTTAAATCATCTCTCCTCGCGCTTCCACACAACCGACAGGTCAATTTGCCTGACAATAGCACAAGATCAGCCAGAGCGCAAGGGATTCATCGGGTTAGGAGTACCCGAATGTTGTTATCTGGATTCTTCGGATCGGTATCTGGAGTACTGTTCCGGCGTATCCAGGTCCTGGATTATCGTGGGAGTATTTACCTCCAGGTAATGGATTTGGGCTGCGTGCCCATTGAGAAAATCCCGCAGGGTTTGTGACGGTGGTAATTCGAGCAGATCACGCCATAACCTCCGATCTACCACCCAGGGATGGCCGCGTCTCATTTGATAGCTGGGGACAAGGAGCGCGGCACGGGTTTCCCGGTAGGCAGCCAAAATGGCGCGCACCACCCTGGCCTCCATTTGAGGTTGATCCCCCAACACCACCATGGCTGCCTGGGCACTCTCCAATCCCCTGCGCAAGCCTGCCTGAAGAGAGAGTGCCATGTCGCCATCCATGTGGCGTGGGTTGTAGACCTGACGAACCGGTAGCCCTTTCAGGGCCTGCCCCACCTCATGCCTGGCTCCGCCCGTTACCACCAGGATATCCTTCAGTCCGGCCGTGATCAGTGTGGAAACCACCTGGCCGATCACCGTGGTATCTCCCCAGGGCAAGGTTAACTTCGGGCAGCCCATGCGGCGTGAATGCCCGGCTGCCAGCACGATTGCAGTCACATCCGAGAATTCGCTCATGCATCCAGATCGATCAAACGTCGATAATCCTGGGGGGTATCCACATCCAAAAGCAGGCTAGAGTCGAGCCAGGGCACCCAGGATATCGGGAAGCGATCACCCGTTGAAAATAAAGCTCGCCCACCTACATCCCCTCGTAGAGCCATCAGTGCCGGGAAGGTCGAGCGGTCAAACAAGACCGGATTCCCCCGGCGACCGTCGACCAGCGGAGCTACCAGTGCTGACAATGTCTCGGAATGGGTTTCGGTCAGAGCGCGCAGCAGGCTGACTGGGACGTGGGGTTGGTCGGCAAGCAGGAAAATTACCGCGCCAGTCTCCGGAGGAAGCACCCTTAGTCCGGCTTGCAGGGAGGAGCTTTGCCCTGCTTCCCAGTCCGGATTTTCTACCTGCACCAGGTCCATGCCCTGCAAGGCAGCACGCACAGCCTGCGCCTGGGCACCGGTCACAACCACCACCGGCTTGAGCCCGGCCTGCAGAGCCGAGCGGGCGGCGTGCCGCACGAAAGGCTCCCCGCGCCAGGGTAAGAGTTGTTTTAGTCGGCCAAAGCGAGTCGCGCCGCCGGCCGCCAGGATGATTCCGGCAATCCTTTCGTGAACCGCGAAGACCGCCCCAGCCTGAACATCTCCCGTCCCAGGAACCAGCGCGGCAGAAGCAGGTAAGGAGCGCTGCACCCCAAGTGCAGCAAGCACAACTGACGAATAAACCGGGAGGAGTCTCTGGGCAAGCGATAGGCCTGCAGAGCGTCCCTCCGGAACGTCTGCCTGGTTGAGCAGGGAAACTCGCCGCGCTCCTGGCGGGATTCCTTTTACTCCGCCTTGAGGGTGGGATAAGAGGCGCGCCAATCCCTCAATAGTCACATTCTCACCGGGTTGAAGCTGGCTGAGAGCGGAAAATATCTCCGGCCTGTGCACCCACTGATTCGTCAGCGGCTTGCCCAGCCCAGATAACCCGGCGACCACAACCACCGTATCGACGAAGCCAGGCAGGACAGGTTCGTGGTCGGCTGGTGCCTTGAGCGGCAACTGGCGAGATCCATCCGCTTCGACTAACAGTGCGATGCCTTTCCTCTCGGCCAGGGTGTGGAGGGAATCCATTGTGATCGGATCCAATCCCATCATCCGCCCAGGAATATTGTCGGCCTGCTCACGGGGCCCGGTGATCACCAGCACCGTTTCCGGGATTCCAGCCTCCAGGAAGCGCAGGTCGACCGGGCTTCTGGCGATCAGGTGCTCTGCCGCGGTGACTTGATGTTCGCCCAGGTGGGTGGAGGCCGTCACCAGCACGGGCGGCGGGAGTTGCCTGGCAAGCTGGAACAGTGCAGTTGTCTTTCCGCCTGCCCCCACCAGGCCAAGTCGTGGGGGATTGTACGTTTCCCCCGCATGAGCTGGAAGCAGCCGCAGGGCGCGCGCCAGTTGCATCTCAGTCCCAGAGCTGATGGCGCAGGTCTGGTTGGGAGAGGATGGCCTCCAATACCCCGCCTCCCACTGCCAGGGATTTATCGGAGACACGGGTGCAGATGCTGGGATCATCGCGCGGGTCCAGGTCGCCGATCTTCAGGCCAGCGTGTACCCGCATCCCGCTCGGCAAGATGCCTCGCAGGACTCCAGAGAAGGGAGCTGCCACCGGGATTCCGTCCACGCTTGCTATCACCTGGCCGGCCGGGATGTGGTCACAAATTTCCGCCTGGACGAGCAGGCTCCCGTTTGCAGGGGCGCGCAGAACGCGTTCAGCACGTAGTCTTTGTACGCCCTCCGGGATGCCGGTGTCGTTTTCGGCAGACCCGAACCATATGGCTCTCCCCATGTTGTGACCGCGGTTGGTCTCGATCGCCACATGGCAGTTGATCCCGGCCGTGAAGCCGGGACCCAGGCCGATCACCAATCGGGCTTGCCCTGGATTTACGTCGTTGGGGTGCTTTGTCATGCGGCCATCCACGAGGACTGCCGGCTGGAATATTTGCAGCGCCTGGTTGTCGGGGTCCACCAGTACCGGAATCTGGCCCGCCTCCAGGATATGCATGGCTTGCAGCGGATCGCCTGCCAGGCGGGCGGTAATCCCCTCCACTTCGATGGCCCCTCTGTTGACTGCCTCGGCGAATGCCACCAACCTGCGCACTACCAGGGGTTGAGGCAGCTCATTGATCAAGACGCGTATCCCTGCTCGCACCAATCTCAAGGCCACCCCACTGGCTAGATCACCTCCACCGCGCAACAGGACCAGTATAGCCATCGTATCAGTCATTGAGGTAGAGGTATTTATAGCTTACCCAACTTGTGCAAGACCCGCTCCGGGGTCAGAGGAAATTCTGAAAACCAGATTCCGGTGGCGTCATGCATGGCCGCCATGATGGCCGGCGTCAACGGCAGAAACGGCATCTCAGCCATGCCGCGTGCCCCCCAGGGGCCGATGGGATCGGGATATTCCAGGATGACCGGCCGCACCCGCTCCGGGATATCCAGCACGGTGGGTATCAAATAGGTGCTCAGGTATTGAGTCTGGACATAGCCATCGCGCTGGATGAAATTCTCCAGTATTGCGTAGCCGGACGCCTGGACCACTGCACCTTCGATCTGGCCTTGTACCAATTGCGGGTTGACTGCTCGACCAACGTCATCTGCCGATACCACGTCCAGCAGTCGCAGATGGCCGGTCTCGGTATCGACTTCGATCGTTACCGCCTGGGCGACGTAGCCATAGGCGAAGTTGGGTTCAGATTTACCCGTCTGTGGATCATAGGGCGTCGTTTTGGGTGGTCGGTACTGGTAGGTCGCTACCGCTGGGCGTTCCTCGGCGGCCCATTTTTCCAGGGCCAGCTCACACGCCCGCTTGATGGAGTTGCCTGCCATGAAGGTCATACGCGAAGCAGAGGCGCTGCCAGAGTCGTCCGTGTAGGCCGTGTCGGAGACAATCAGTTCTACCCTTTCCAGGGGAATGCCAAGCGCTTCGGCAGCCATCTGGGTAAAAACGGTATGGGCGCCCTGGCCTACATCAGCCCCGGCATGGCGCACTACGGCGCGCTCGATCTCGGCTGCGCCATGCAGTTCCACAGTGGCCCAGCTCTTCTCTGGAGCACCAAATGAGAAACCCACATTTTTAAAGGCGCAGGCAAAACCGACGCCATATTTCAAATATGGTCCCTTCTGGGGAAATTCCGCAGGCCAGGTGGCCTGTCCTGGCGGAGGTCGCTGCCAACCCTGACTGGTCTGCTGCCACCCACCGGCCTGGGCGCACGCCTCCACCACCTGCGCCATGCTCACCCCGGCCGGCAACGGGGTGCCCACTGAGAGCAAGGAGCCTTCCCGAAAAACATTGCGCAAGCGGATCTCCACCGCGTCCATCGCCAGGGCTTCCGCCAGGCGATTCATCTGCATCTCGGCGGCAAAGATGCCTTGAGGCCCGCCAAATCCCCTGAAGGCCCCGGTGGGGATGTTGTTGGTATACACCGCATAAGAATCGACCTTGACATTCGGTATCTCATAAGGGCCAGTGACCATCAGAGTGGCATTGCCAAGCACCTTGGTGGAGGTGTAGGCGTAACCTCCGCCGTCGGCGATGACCTCAGCCTGGGCTGCAATGATCCTGCCTTCACGGGTGGCCCCCCATTTGGTCCGAATTACATACGGGTGCCGCTTATGGTGTCCGATGATCGACTCCTCCCGGCTCCAGATGATCTTCACCGGCCTGGGGATGCCTCGTTCGGCGAGGCGCCAGGCCGCCAGGGCAAGCACGATCTGGATCGACATGTCCTCGCGCCCGCCAAACGCCCCACCAATAGCGTTGTAGACCACCCGCACCTGCTCCTTTGGAAGGGCCAAGGCATGGGCGATCTGCTCCTGGTCTTCATGAGTCCACTGGCCGGCCACCTGGATGGTCACGCGACCGGCTTCATCGATATAGCCCACTCCAGCTTCGGGTTGGAGATAGGCATGCTCCTGCGCCGGGGTGCGGTATTCGCCTTCGAGGATGACGTCCGATTGGGCGAAGGCTGCCTCCACATCACCCTTGCGGATGCGGTAATGGCAAAAAACATTGGAATCCAGCTCTGGGTGCAGCAATGGGGCGTCGGGCTGCATTGCCTGCAGGGGATCGGTGACCACAGGCAAATCCTCGTACACGACCGTAATCAGCTCACGCGCCCGAGCAGCGATCTGCTCATCCTCGGCCACCACCAAAGCCACCTGGTCGCCGATAAAACGCACCCGGTCTGCATAAGGTTTGCTGGTGCCAGGGCCGCACAATACCGGTTGATCATTGATAATCAGGCCATATTCGTTGACCGGGACATCTTTTGCAGTAAAGACCGCGATCACGCCTGGCAGTGCTTCAGCTGCCCGTGTGTCAATCGAACGGATGATGGCGTGCGGACGATTGGCGAACAGGATCTTCATATGAACCTGGTTGGGCAAGTTAACGTCTCCCGGGTAGAGAGTTTGACCGGTCACCTTTCCCAGGGCATCGATCCGTTTGACCGACTTACCGATTATCGACATAACTGTGCTCCGGGCAGCTTAAATAGTGGAGAGGATCGCCATGATCCAGCAGCTCTCTGCGGCTTCTCAAAGCCGTCTGCGCGATTGGCTTACATCTCCCTCGATTATACTCCGCTTGAATTGCAGGTCAAATTGAGGCCATTCCCCCCCCTGGCCCAATCACTCTCTGGCCCTGGTCTCGCCCATTGCCGGCTCCCAGGCGACTACCAGGTTGCGCCCGCCCTTCCTGGCAACTCGCAGCGCCTGGTCGATGCGCGCCAGGAACACCTCCAGGGTCGAGGTCGATGAATCGACTCCAACCAAAGCCAGACTGACCGTCACACGCACGCTTTCTCCATTGATCTCAACCGGCATCTCCGCCAGCGTCTTGCGCAGCCGTTCAGCAGTGATCATGCCATTCGAAAGGTTAGTCACCGGCAGCAGGATCAGGAACTCTTCCCCACTATAGCGGCCGATGATATCCACCCGGCGTAATGATTTCAGGCAAAGCTGGGCCACCATCTGCAAGATCAGGTCTCCACCCTGTTGTCCATAGCGCTTGTTGTGAGATTTGAAATCGTCGACGTCCATCAATGCAATCGTCAGGGGGCTGCCATAGCGACGGACAAGCTCGAGCTCACGCTCTGCCAATTCGATCAGGTGCCGCCGATTGTACAAGCCGGTCAGCGGATCCCGGATCGCCATCTGCTGTACCTGTTTTTGAAGGCGGGCGAGCTCGCGCTCGGTTTCTTTACGCTCCGAGAGGTCCTTGAGGCTGATTAAGACGCCCGCCGGCTGTCCGCGGCGGTGGGTCACCGCCCGGGCAGTCATGCAGACCGGCAGCGTTTGCTGACTTGCGACGGGAAGCTGGATCACCTCCTCCTGGATCGGTTCATCGTGGAGGACGCGATGAAAATCCATTTGCAGGGAGAAGGCAGCATCGGGGAACAGGGCGCTGACTGGCTGGCCCACCAATTCCTCGGCAGGGAAGCCGGTCAATCGAAAAAACTTCGGATTAATGGAGCGAATCAGACCCCGGCTATCCAGTAAAACCAGGGCTTCCTCCACACTGGCGTATACTCCCTCCAGCACCGCCTGAGCGCTGGGCAACCCTGAACTCCTCCGTATCAGGCTGAAACCCACCAGCATGTCGGAAGCAAAAAACCAGACCAGGGCCAGGGAGGGCAACTCGATATAAAAAATCCTGGGAAGCAGGTCGAGCAGCATGCCCAGGGTAAAGGGAACACCGAGTCCAAGGAAAATAGGCAGGTCCACCCATCTCTGGGGTGTCCTCCAATTGCTCTGGAAGTGCAGCACGGTCCGAACGATCACCAGGCCTGCCAGAGCGACCGTCCACAAATGGGCCAGAGCCATCACTGCGGCAGTCATCCTGCTAAGCGGAATTGCTTCTTCCGGTTGTCCAGGCATGCGCGGCCAGCGCAGGGCAGAGGAGATACTCAATATGGCGAATACCGTCCAGGAGCTATAGACCAGCACAACCAGCCAATCCAGTCGCTGCCGATCTTTTGGGCGAGTCCAACTCCATGCAAAATGAACCGCCAGGGCAAATAACAGCAGGTAGAATGAGGCTTTCACGCGCTCCAGGATCAGTCCAGTCTCCGGGATGCCTGCCTGTATGGAAAGCGCCGATATCAAGCCATAGGCGCCCAGGCTTAAGCTGCGAGCCGCAGATAGATAGTTGAGGTTATCCTTCCTATCCTGATAAAAAAGGTAATTCGCCAGGGTAATCTCGGCAATGGAAAAGCTAAGAGTAGCAAAGAATATCAAATTGAGCATGCCGCTCCTAGCCAACCTTTTAGAGCTGTGCAGATCGATCCTGGCGAGAGGTGGAACCCGGAAGCCGCTGCTGACGTCATAGGATTGTCTGGGTGCAATAGGCGTGCCCGGTGGCGCCTGGATTCACATCAAATCCGCAGTATCTAATCATATGTCCGGCAGGCAGGCCGTTATAATCGGATTGGTGATAATGCTTTATTGGGCCTTAAACGGTTTCACATTCATTGTGGAGGTCGATCATGGCGCCTAATCCTGACTTCATGCTACGCGTTGAGAGGTATGTTACCTCACAAAAAACTCCGGTCCACAAGAGTGTCCGGCGATTATCTTGGGTCTTGATCCTCTTGCTCGCCGCCCTGGGATGCAACCTTGGGCAGATTAGCCCGGATATCACCAGGCCTGCTGGCCTGACCACCACTCCAATCTTCACCCGGACCATGCCTCCACCAACCGTAGCCGTCGGCACGACTTCCCCATCTGCAATCCCCACCCCAGGCATGTCGCGTTACACCAATCCCAATTATGGCTTCGCCTTCCAATACCCAATATCCTGGGCCATCCAGGAGACCAATCATCGAGTGCGCCTCATTCAGGACAGCCTCGCCTTCGATATCTGGTTCAGACGGAGCGGAGAAACCGGTGAAGAATGGGGTGCCGTCCGTCTGCCCCAGGGCCAATGGTCGCAAGAAAACAGGGTCGATTTCCTGGGTCGAGAGGTCCAGCGCCAGACTTTGCGGGTGGATGGAAAGGTCAAGGCTATGCGGTTCGAGGCGGAGACCAACCGTCCCATCTCTATCGGCGAGCTGGAGTTCGCTCTCTTTCTGACCGACACCGCACCCGATCTGGCTGCCGCCGATATTCCCGCATCCACCCTCGAGGAGGCAGACCGCATCGTTGCATCCTTCGAGCGAATAACCGGCACTGCGACCTCCCTGGTGAAATATACCAATTCCCAATACGGCTTCTCGTTCCTTTACCCTTCTTCCTGGCAGATCCAGGAGGAGCCCAACCGTATTCGGCTGGAATTGGGTGAGCTGGCGGTGGAGATTGCCATCCGGCGCGCCAACGAGACGGTTGCCGGGTGGGACGATTTCCAGCTACCTCCGGGTAAGCTTGAGACGCACGGCTCGGTGAAATTCCTGGAACAGGTGTTGCTGCGCCAGGTGTTGGTCAGCGATGGCAGGGAAAAGGCGGTCTTCTACAATGGGATCCAAGAAATCCCGGTAGGTGACCTGCGCTTTCACCTCTCCCTGCATGATGAGAGCCAGGATTACGCCGCTATCGACCTGTCCGACGACCGGCAGGCCGAAGTAGACCAGTTCCTGACCTCCTTCCAGGTAGACTTCCAGGTCACCCCCGCCCCGTGCAGTGATAAGGCCTCCTTCGTGGAAGACGTCACCGTGCCAGATGGCGCCACCTTTGGCGCCGGTGAAAAGATCGTCAAGATCTGGCGCTTGCGCAACGACGGCACCTGCCCCTGGACCACCGAATACGAGCTGGTCTTCGTGGACGGCGACCCTATGGGAGCCGCCAGCCCGAGCAGGCTTACCCAGGAGGTCAAACCGGGCGAGACTGCTGATCTCGCGATCAACCTGACCGCCCCAAACACCCCGGGCTCATACCAGGCTCTTTGGCAACTGCGCACTCCCCAGGGCAGGATCTTTGGCATCGGCAAGGGCGGCGACCAGCCATTCTGGGTAAGGATCAATGTCGTCGAGACCACCTCCAGCCTCAACCTGGGGACACCAACCTTTGTCGAGACCTTCGATACCAGCGCCAACTGGTACCTGATCACGACCGACAACACCCGTTTCGACTTGAAGGACGGTCGCCTGGTGATGACCACCTTGCAGCCGGGCAGAATCGACGAGTGGGGCCTGGCGAACAAACCCCTCGTCAAGAATTTCTACCTGGAAGTGACCTTCAAGACCGGCGCAAGTTGCGCCGGACGAGACCGATACGGAATCCTGGCTCGTGCGCCGGACGCCAACAGCGGCTACGTTTTCGGATTCTCCTGCGACGGGTATTACCGTATGTATAACTGGGATGGACAAAACTACAACCCCTTGCAAGAATGGACCAGTTCCGAAGCCATCCTGAGCGGGCCAGACCAGACCAATCGTATGGGATTATGGGCTAACGGTGGGGATTTGAAACTCTACGCAAACGGCAAGCTGTTGGTTGAATTGAACGACATGAGCTACAAAGAAGGCCGATACGGGCTGTTCATCGGTTCCGGCGAGACCGAGAATCTGATCATATACGTGGAAGAGCTTTCGATCTGGGACCTGGGTGGTTGAAACATTGTGCTGCTCAGCTCTTCAGCTTATCCATCCATTTATCAACCCATTCCGGGTCCATCCGCGCCAGACGATTTTTCTTCAGATTCTCCTTCATTATCCAGCGTATACTGGGATCTGTTGAAGAGAACCAGCGCGTCATGTAGGCTTTGCCTTCTCCTGGGCAGGCAGCTACAGCCACGCTCCAACAGTAGCCCAAAGCCTTTCGCAAAGCCAGGTAACCCTCCTCCTTGCGGTCAGCAATGTCAGACAGGGATACGGTGATTGCATTCAGGATTCCCAGGACACGCCGGGCATGGTCCGGATTGGTCAGCAGTCGCGGCTCGCATAGGGCAGCGGCAGCCGCCCTGCTCTCCAGAGGTGTCCCCAGACTCCACTCCTCCATCGTATTTATCAGGGATGACATGGAACGTTCGCCCCAGCGTTGCAGGGCTATCGTTACCGCCTCTCTTATACGCCAGCGCGAATCACCAGCCAGGCGGCGCAAGATTGCCAACGCCTGCATGTCCCCCTCCACCAGCAGCTGGCCCAGTCCCACCGTGCCGCAGAAGGCCAGGAACTCGTGAGGGGTGCCTGCCGGTGCATCCTGCGCATCGAACGCCAAATAACGCTGGAACAATTCTCGCCTACCCTCTTCGGCCACTGCCTGGGCCAGTTCGAGGTTGGCGCGCGGGCCGGGAAGGCCTGATTCACGCAATAGATAGGTATCCCAATGATCCAGCTTCCTGAGGACTGACCGGTATTCTTCTACCTTCATTCCTCCTCCTGGGAAGTGCAATCCAGTTTCCAGATCAGGGCCACCTGGGCCGGCTTCAAGGCCGGTCGAATCGATTGACTTCACCTATGCCCTCTCTGCCGGTTTTATACCACCAGCTCAGCCTGGAGCGTGACTCCGGCCAGATGAACGCCAGTCTGCCAGGCGCGCCCATCCAACTGCATAAACCGGTCCGATTCTGCTGGCCCCCATCCACCCGGCTCGTAGTGAGCTAGGGGCGGCGCCGACGGCGATTCCCATCCTTGCTGGACCGGATCGATGAAACCCCAGGCTTGTTCGATCTCGTCGCTGCGGATGAACAGGGAAGCATCGCCACGTAAGGCGTCCAACAAGAGGCGCTCGTATGCATCGGGTAAGGCTCCATCACCGAAGGAGGTGCGATAGTGAAACTCCATGTTCACCGATCGGCTTGCCATAGAAGAATCGGGTTGCTTGGCTTCGAACCTGAGGTGGATACCCTCGTCGGGCTGAATGCTCAACACCAGGGTGTTTGGAGTCATCTGGTGTCCAGGGGGTAGATTGAACAACAAGTGGGGCGGTCGTAGGAATTGAATGCGGACCTCCGACACCTTGGCAGCCAGCGCCTTACCCGAGCGCAGGTAAAAAGGCACACCCTGCCAGCGCCAATTGTCGATGAAGCAGCGCAAGGCGCCATAGGTAGCGGTTTGCGAAGCAGGTGTTACCCCGGGTAACCGCTCATAACCAACGTATTGACCACGCACGCTCTCCCGTGCGACCATTTGAGTCCCGATCGGGCGCAGCGCCGATAGAACCTTGACCTTCTCGTTGCGCACCGCGTCCGCTTTGAAAGAAATGGGTGGCTCCATGGCGACCAGGGCCAGGAGCTGCAGCATATGATTTTGGAACACATCGCGCAGCACTCCTGCCTGGTCGTAGTAACCCGCCCGGTGGCCCACATCCACCGACTCGGCCACCGTGACCTGCACGTGATCGACGTAGTTGCGGTTCCAGACCGGCTCGAAGATGGCATTGGCAAAGCGAAAGAAGAGGATATTTTGGGCGGTTTCTTTGCCCAGGTAATGATCGATGCGGTATACCTGGTGCTCGGAGAAGACGGTGTGTACGGCGACGTTCAAGCTGCGTGCCGAGGCCAGGTCACGTCCGAAGGGTTTCTCGATAACGATCCGCCGCCAGCCGAGCGTTTCTTCGGCGAATTGAACCTTGCCCAGGCATTCGACAACCGCCGGATAATATTCGGGGGCGGTTGCCAGGTAATACAGCCGGTTAGAAGAGCCGTTTTCCAGGCTCTGCAGATAATGAGCGAATGCCTGGAAGTCCAGGTGATCTTGCAGATCCCCACAGAAGTAGGAAAGCTGATCAGAAAATTCGGACCAGGCCTGTTTGTCAACCGGTACCCCGGCGTACTTCTCCACTCCCTCCAGCAAGCGGCTGCGGAAAGCTTCGTTCGAGTAAGGACGGCGGGCAAAACCAACCATATACATTTTCTCCGGTAAGCGACCTTTGCGGAAAAGGTTGTATAGAGCAGGTACCAGTTTGCGCTGTGTCAGGTCGCCCGAGGCACCGAAGATTACCAGTGTGGTGATTTCTGCCTTCATATCCTGGAGCAATCTTATCACAATTCCATGAGTGGCCTGATACCCCATTGGGACTATAATCGAACCGGACCTTGGAAATCAGCCGTGCGCGTCAGGCTGGGATCCCTGGACTGCGGCAGCCGGAATGCCTGCATCTGGCATCTCTATGACCCGCAGTGCGGGATGCGCAACTACTGAAATTGATAAGCAGCATTGACCTGTTTTGGCAGATGGAATTCTACGCCATCATTACTCTAATAATCGTAGGTGCCGCCTGTCTACTTTTTCTGACAGACTTGATCAGCGCCGACCTGGTGGCTCTGTTAGTTGTGGTTACTCTGGGTGTCGCAGGAGTCCTGACGCCCCAAGAGGCCTTCTCGGGATTTGGCCGTTCCGCAGTCATCACGATCATCGCCATATTTGTCTTGACTGAGGGTCTCCGGCGAACCGCTGTAATCGAGCAAGCGAGTCACCTGTTGCTGAGAGTCGCAGGGAAAGAGGAAATGCGACTGGTCCTCAGCGCAATGCTGGCAGGAGCTATCCTCTCATTGTTTATGAATAACATCGCCGCAGCCTCGGTTTTAGTGCCAACGGTCATGGAAATAGCCCGCACTTCCCAAGTCAAGCCGTCGCGCCTGCTCCTGCCTACAGCGTTTGCTACGTTGTTGGGCGGAATGGCCACCCTGCTAACGACAACCAATATCCTTGCCAACAGCCTGCTGCGTGATCATAACATTCCGGGGTATGGCCTGTTCGACTTTTCCCCACTTGGATTGCTGCTAACCCTGTGTGGAATGATCTATCTGATTGTATGGGGGCGGAAACTGCTCCCCGATTCGGACCCTATATCTGCGCCAGAGATCCAGGAGGATCTGGTCAATATCTATCGACTCGCTGAACGTCTGGTGCAGGCAAGGGTCCAAAATCATTCTCCATTGGCAGGCATGTCATTGGCGACCTGTGCCCTGCGAGAAACCTCGGGCATGAACGTGGTGGCTATCGAACGAGGCGGGCATTTGCTGCTGTCCCCCCTCCAGAGACGGTTATTCATAAAGATGACATCCTCCTGCTCGAAGGCAAGTTGGAGAACCTGTCCGCCAGGGCGCTTGAAGGGGTATTAGAAGTCCTGCCGCCGCGTGGCTGGGGGAGGGTAGACCTGGAATCCCGGTACATAACCCTGGTAGAAGCTGTGCTATCGCCCCGCTCCGGGTTGATCGGCCAGACCTTATTGGGAAGTCACTTTCGCGAGAAATTCGGAATGTTAGTACTCGCTACCTGGCGTGCCGGCAGGCCTATCCGCACAGGACTATCCACCCTGCAACTTCAATTCGGAGATGTACTGCTCCTACATGGGCTGCGTGAGCGCCTACCGATACTTCAATCCGAGCCCGATCTCATCGTGCTTAATCAGGCTCTCCAAGCGATCCGCCCCTTAATGGCAAGGGTTGGCTTGCCTTGTTCATCATGGCGTTAGCGCTCTTAATTTCCGCCATCAGGCCTTGGGCAATTGGCGAGGTGATGTTGGGAGGCGGATTGGCCATGATTCTGGCAGGTCTACTGACCACAGAGCAGGCTTACCGCTCCATCGAATGGAAGAGTGTCTTCCTGGTGGCTGGCATGCTGGCGATGGGCACCGCTATTACTAAAACTGGCCTGGCTACGATATTGTCTAAGGGACTGCTTTCATTTCTGATGCCCGCAAGCCCTCTAACTCTCCTGGGAGGCTTGCTGGGGATCACGATCCTCTTGACTCAGGTGATGAACGGGGCTGCTGTCGTGGCCTTCATGGCACCCATTGCCATCCAAACTGCCCAATCTCTGGGAGCAGACTCGCGTTCCTTCGTCATGGGAATAACCCTGGGTGCCTCTATGGCGTTCATCACCCCATTAGGGCATCCGGTGAATATATTAATCATGGGGCCAGGAGGTTATCGCTTCCGGGATTTCGTCAGGTTCGGCCTGCCCCTTACACTAATCCTGTTTTTCATAATATTATTGTTGTTACCTGTTTTTTGGCCTTTGCGATAATCATGTTTTATTTCTTCCTGGTTTTTGCCTTGATCACTGGATTCATCACGCCTGTCTCACCAAGAAATACCTAGCGTACGGACTCGATGATCCGTGCAGGTGTCTCATCTTTGAGCAGGTATCCGGATGAGCCTGCCGACAGCATTTCCTAGAGATATTGCCGGACATAGTCAGTGGGTCAAGGAACTTCCGAAAATTTGTGGGCGGATTAGCGCCCGCCCAATCCCTAGAGCGTGATATGAACTTTGTCCTGGGAGTGGTAGACTCCAGGCATGGAACGAAAAGCGTACCCAAGCGATGTTACCGATGACGAATGGGTCTTTGTGGCCCCGTACTTGACCTTGATGACAGAAGAAGCGCCCCAACGCGACCACAGCCTGCGCGAAGTCTTCAATAGCCTGCGCTGGATTGTGCGCGCGGGAGCGCCCTGGCGGATGATGCCCAATGATCTGCCGCCCTGGTTCGCGGTTTACCAGCAAAAGCAACGTTGGATCAAGGCTGGCGTGTTTGAAGCAATTGTGCATGATTTGCGGGCGCTATTGCGTCTGGCCAAATGGCGAAAAGAGGAACCCAGTGCCGCGATTTTCGACAGCCGTACCCAGCAATCTACGTCCGAAAGTGGCGCACGAGCCGGTTATGACCGACATAAGCATAAACGGGGCAGCAAAACGCATATCACCGTTGACACGTTGGGACATTTACTGGCTTTGTATGTAACGCCTGCCAATGAGCAGGATCGCGCCCAGGTGGAAGAACTGGCTCGTCAGGCACAAGAAGTCGCCGAGCAGTCGGTCGATGTGGCTTTTGTCGATCAAGGCTATAGGGAGATCAACCCGCACAGGCTGCCCAAGGTCAAGGGATGCAATGGGCAGTGATCAAGCTGCCAGAAGCTAAGAAAGGCTTTGTCTTCTTGCCGCGACGCTGGGTAGTCGAGCGCAGTTTTGGCTGGGCGGCCCGGTTTCGACGCCTGGCGTGTGACTATGAGCGCCTGCAGAGACTTGGCCGGATTGCACTACCTGACTTTCGCCATTCTGATGCTCGAGAATTTCGTCAGTTTGATGGCTCATGTGCTATAAGTTCATAACAGGCTCTAGTCTTTCCCAGAAGGCGACCTAGATAGAAAACGACCCACGCAGAATTTATTCATCCTGTGGTGGTCGTTTTTCACAGAACAATTATCGATTCTTATCTTTTCCGGTGTTCGTAAACAACCACCCGGCTCCGCTCCACTGGGCAAACAGGATCCATACCAAGCGGGTGATGCCTCAACCGATCAACGCGTAGACGAACATGGCTATCAAGGTTGGCACCTCCAGGATGATCCCGTCCACCAAGGGCGACGCTGCCAGGCCATCGAACGGTCTTAGAAACAGGTACGAGAAGTTGTACACCAGGCGGGCAAAGGGAGCAACCGGGTTGGCAGCGATCAGCTTGAGCAGGAATCGCAGTCCGAACAAAACTTCCAGCGTTCCGATAATCAACCAAATATAGTTGATTCGTAGAACATTCAATCTGCGCTTTGCGCCAACGTTCTCTATGATCCGTTCGTGATGTTCGTAGTCTTGGTCGTGGTTCGCCCGAATCACTTCATATTCCTCTACATCACCAAGCCCGGTGCCGTCTTGAGATGAACCCAAGACCGGCGCACAGTTTGGCCGATCCGATGATCAACCATAGGAGCGGAAAAGTCTCCCCCTGCACCGTATCGGCAGGGATTTCGGCAGACCCAACAGCCTGGCAAACCACAGATCCAGGAAGGCGCTGATGAACCCGACCACTATCGATAACAGGCAGCCTCCCACGGAATAACCGGCCAAGGCCTGCCCCAGGCTGCCAGCAATGGCAGCGACTATCAGCAGAATAAGCAATCCTAGCATGGACATGTTTACCTCTGGCTCTTTACTTACGACCAAAGACAGTCGTTAACTCGTACGCCTTCAATGCGACGCATATGCAGCTTCGGTCGCCCAGTTTAGAATCCAACTGTTGCCCACCGGGCAACGACGATCAATTGGGATATTGCCCACCAGCAGGTAGTGATTTCCCTACCTTGGATTCGGAGATTCCCCCGCAGAAGGCTTAGTTCTTCTCCACCATCCTCATCGCCCCTTCGGGGCACAGGCTGGCGCACAGTCCGCAGCCATCGCACACCGCTGCATCAACGACAGCCAGCTTATCCTCCATGCGGATGGCTTCGAAGCCGCCCGTGCTGCAGGCCCGGAAGCAGATGGCGCACCCGTTGCACAGCGCCGGGTCTACCCGAGGCAGCATGCGGATGGACAAATCAAGGTCCGAGAAGGTACCCAAACGGGGAAGCGCCCTGCCAACCAGGTCCGCCGGCTTTTGAAAACCCCGGCGTTCCAGGTACTGGCTCAGTCCCCTGGTCAGGGGTCGGATCAGCTCGTAACCATTCAGCAAGACGGCTGTGCACACCTGCACCAGCCCGGCGCCAACCGCCATGTACTCGACCGCATCCTGCCACCTGGAGATGCCCCCGACGCCCATCATCGGCACGTGCAGGGCCTTGGCCACGCTGGCGGTGTGCGCCAGGGAGACCGGCTTCAAGCCCGGCCCGCCATATCCACCTGCGATGCTCATCCCGCCCACCGCTGGCAGCGGTTCAAAGGTCTCCAGGTCGATCCCAGCTATGCCGGTCAGGCTGTTAGCGCAGGTGAAGCCATTGGCGCCAGCCTCCAGCGCTGCCTGGGCCAGCATCACGATATCGGTCACATTGGGGGTTAATTTGACGATGACCGGCAGGTCTGTGGCAGTCCTCACCCAGCGCACCGCCTGCTGCAGGGATGCCGGGTCCTGCCCCAGCTTGCTGCCACGCTCCTTATCGAAGCTCGGACAGCTCAAGTTCATCTCGAAGGCGTTGATTCCCAAAGGCTCCACCCGCCGCACCACTTCCTGCCAGCTAAAGGCGCTGTTTCTCCCCGAGATGCTGGCGATCAAAGGCCTGTTGGGATATGAATCGCGGATCAGGCGAATTTGAGATTCCCACCACTCGATAGGCCTGGCGCTGTACAGCTCAATGTCGAACATACCGATCCTGGTCCTGCCTACCTTCATGGCATAAATGCGCGGGCTGACATTGGGAGTGGGGTCCAGGCCGAAGGTCTTGAGCACCACGCCGCCCCATCCGGCCTTGAAGGCTCGCATGACCTTATCTCCACTGGAAGTAGCCGGGCAAGAGGAGATCAGGAAAGGATTGGGAAACTGGATGCCAAATAGTTCAGTTTTCAACGAAGCCATAATTGCCCTCCCTTCTACACGAATCAGGGTAGTGCGCCGTTGAGCTCAGCTCGCACCGTCTGCAGCATCTGCCCGCTGTGAAGGAGTTCCGATAAGGCCTGTATATCCCTGGAAAGGGCCCGGTCGTGTTCCAGGAGTGATACCCGGCTGCGCACCTGTTCGTAGGCGACGCGGGTGCCGCGTCCCAGCCTGCGGGGGCCATCGGGTCGCAGGTCAATGGCCTGGGCAGCGGTCAACAACTCGATCGCCAGAATGTCCCGCACGTTTCTCAGCACCTCCAGCGTGTGGCGAGCGGCGTTCGCCCCCATGCTGACGTGGTCTTCCTGGTTGGCGCTGGAAGGAATCGAGTCGACGCTGTCCGGGTGGGCGAGAGTCTTGTTGTCCGAGACCAGGGCGGCGGCGGTATATTGGGCTACCATCAGCCCGCTATCCAGCCCGCTGCCCGCCACCAGCATGGAGGGCAACCCGGCATTCAGCTCGGGGACGAGCGCGCGGAAGATGCGGCGCTCGGCGTTGTTGCCTACTGCGGACATCGCAATGCGGAGAAAATCTAGCCAAAGCGCAAGTCCTTGCCCGTGGAAGTTCCCTCCGGATACCGCCCTGTAGGCTGAGCCAGAGGACAGGTCCGGGAAGATCAAAGGATTGTCGCTGGTCGCATTCAGAGCCTGGGTTATCCGCTGGCGCATAAATATTAAGGCATCACGCACCGGGCCGATCACCTGGGGGATACAGCGCAGGCTGTAGGCATCCTGCACCCGATCATCGGCGCTGTCGATCAACTGGCTACCCTGGAGCAGCGCCCGCAGGTTAGCGGCACACTCGACCTGCCCAGGCTGGTTATTCGCCGAGTGGATTGCGGGATCGAGGGCATTGGACAGGCCGAGCAGCCCTTCCAGACTGAGGGCGGCCGAAATCTCCGCCTGGGCTACCAGTGCCTCTGCATCGTGCAGGGCGATGGCCGCGACCGCCGCCATGAAAGAGGTCCCATTGGTAAGCGAGAGCCCTTCCTTGGCCTCCAGAACCAGGCGCGGCAGGCCTGCTCTGGCCATCGCCACTGCCCCGCTGGTCAGCTCTCCTTCAAACCAGGCCAGGCTGCCATCGTCGTCCATCCCGTCGGGATCGCGTGACAGGACCAGAGCAATGTGGGCCAGCGGCGCCAGGTCTCCACTGGCACCGAGCGAGCCTTTAGCTGGAACGTAGGGCGTCACGCCCTGGTTCAGCATATCGATCAGGGTGTCGACGACCTCTGCCCGGATTCCAGAACTTCCTTGGGCCAGTGAATTGGCCCGGACTAGCATCATCGCCCGCACGATCTCTTCTTCCAGGGGTTGGCCCACGCCGGTCGCACAGGACAGCACCAGGTTTCGCGACAGGCGGCGCGCCTGATGGGGATCTATCCGGTAGCGGGAAAAAGGCCCCACCCCGGTGTTCACGCCGTAGATAGGGCCTTTGTTACGGCTGACAGCCTGCTCCACCCATCGTCGGGTAGATTCCATCTGTGAGCGCACCTCGCTGCTCAGGGCGGCCACTGGAGCGTGCTGCCTGGCTACCGCCAGCACATCTTCGATAGTCATTGAGCGACCGTCGATATCAATCATTCAATCTCTCTCCATCGATTCATCCATCACAGATCAAGACGATCTTGCCGGTGACCGCCGAGCTTTCTAACAACGCGTGCGCCTGCCCGGCTTCATCCAGCCGGAAACGCTCTGCAATCACGGGGTCCACTCTTTCCTGCGCCAGCAGATCAATCAGGGTGGCCATGTCTTCCCGGTACCAATCCGGGTGGCTGATGACGTTATCGTAGACTTCAAACCACTGCACAGACCGATCGCTGGCAATCGATCTCCAGTTGGCCAGAAATTTTTCGTGCTCTTGGGCTTCAGCCGCGTCGTGGCTCCCCACACCGACGATGGCTCTTTCTCCATAGGCGATCAACCGCCCACCCGGGCGCAGGGCGCCGAAAGACAGCCGCAGATGGCTGCCGCCGATCGGGTCAAAGACGGCGTCTACTCCATCCCCGGTCAGCTCGTAGACTCGCTCGACAAAATCTTCATTTTGATAGTCGATCGCCACGCCCCCGTACTCTCGTACGAACGCATGCTTCTGGCGGGAAGCCGTGCCATACAACTCCAGGCCTTCCAGCCTGCCAAGCTGCAGGAAGGCGCTCCCTACACCCCCGGCAGCCCCGTGGATTAAAACGCGCTCCCCCGGTCTTACCCTGGCGAAGCGCGTCAGGATCTGATAGGCAGTCAGATAATTCAACGGCAAACAGGTGACGCGGGCCGGATCGAGACCTTCCGGGACAGGTACCAGGTTTCTCGCCGGCACGTTAATAAACTCCGCATACCCGCAGAACTTGGTAATCGCAGCCACCGGCTGGCCTGCATCGAACTCCGCCACCCCCTCGCCCATCCTGTCCACTCTCCCGGCGATATCGTACCCGGGTGTAAATGGGGTTGGGGGCAGCTTACCCGGGTAGAGACCGGTACGCATCATGACATCTGCCCAGGCCACTCCAGCTGCCAGCACGCGAACTCGCACCTCGTCTGGCCCTGGCTCCACGAGCTCGTCCTCCACTACCTGGAGTAATTCGGGCCGGCCATGTTCAGCGATGACCACACGCTGATATTTCATCGATCCGGGTTGCCCGTTTCAGTCAATAATTCCACCGTCCAATGTGCCACGTTCCCCACCACAGCCGTGCACTTATCGACATGCCCACCCAGGCGCAGAAATTCCTGAAATTCTGCGGCATCCCACTGGTCAAAGGACCTACCAAAGATCCGTTGGTGCACCTGTGCGCACTCAATTGTCCCATATTCCTGTACGTATCTATCATGTAGATCCCGGATCATCTGCATGCATTTACGCCTGTCTTCCTCGGTCTGCGTAGCAAGGTGTTCCAGGTCGCGGCCATGTTGCAGGCTGATGGCCATGATGCCAGCCGACAGCGCACCGCAGGTCTTGCTCAGGCTGGCAATGCCCCCGGCGAAGCCAAACGCTGCCTTGAAGGCCGAGCTGTCTCGATTGCCGAGGGCGTCCATGATGGACAGGAGGGTGCACTGGGAACAGGCACCGTACTTACCTTCGTATTCATATCCCAGCTCGTAGGCTCGCTGGGCAAAATCAATGCTTGCCATAATCGTACTTCCATGGGCCTTGAATTAATGCTCATTTATCATCGGATCTTATCGGGATACGACCTCGCATTATTCTTAGGGCTCCCGTTCCAGCTCAAAAGAAAGACAGTGAGGACCTCCACCAATCGACGTGAAATTTCTGAAATCGGGATCGAAGACTTCTAGTCCGTGCGCTCTCAATATTTCATTCATCCTATTCCCTTTGAAAGACAGAACCCGGTCGCCACCCAAAGCGAGCATGTTGATTTCAGTTTTAAACGCATACTCACCTGGGACTTTGATCAGCTCCCAACCGAGAGCGTCGAGGAACCCAAAGAAGTAATCTGGAATCGCATCCTCGCATGCTACTGCCAGTTTATCCGCCACAGGTTGGAATATGATATCTAGATGGTTCCACTTCGAAAGGAACTCCACGACAAATACTCGTTTGCCGTACTCAGCTAAAATCTCTCTTGCGTTTTCGAAACCAGCATAGGTACTACGATTGCCATTGCCAATGACGAGTGTGCTTTCATCCAGCCAATAACAGTCTCCCCCTTCGACCGCACCGCGCACGATCTGTTTGGGCAAGATGGTCTCGCCCAATTGCTCTAAAGTGATCTTGGCATTGATCTCTTCGCCTTTTCTCTCAAGATAACGAGGCCGGCCAATGAGAACCCCATGAGGTGTGTTAACTCCAAAATCCCGGGTAGCGGATTGCCACGGCAGGTCCGGCCCAACACGAACCCAACTAATTTCGATTCCTAATTGAGTGAAAACACTCTCAAATTCTTTATGTTGTTCCAGACTGGATTTAGGATCGATTCTCGTACCGGCGTCCTCCGCATTTTGGGCAGGTACATTCAGAGGCAAGACATCATAGTAAGTTGGCTTACCCAGGAACACCCGCTTTAATCTGCCGGTCGAGTTATATACAACAGTTTTCTTTTCCATCTTTTCATCTCCTTGGATAAACCCGCATCCATCTCTTCCATGACATATTCAGCACATGGAGAATCGTTACTCTCGAAGAACCCTACCCCGAAGGCGCAAAGGAGATTATGGGTCAGTCAACTACGACCAGACCAAATTATGGCGCTCGCCCGAATATCGAGGCCAACAAAGCCATTCGTATAGCTACACCATAATAAGCCTGAACGAAGTAGCGCGCAGAAGCATGTATGTCAATATCCGTAGGAACCTCGTCTTTCCTGGGAAGGGGATGTAGCACGATTAAATCTGACCTGGCTCGTCCAAGCTTTTCTCGGTCGATGACATATTCCGTAGGTGTCTTGGGCTTTTCTGCCACTGTTTCAGTACGACCAACACTAAATGAAGGTAGTGAGGTGCCTACCATATAGACCACCTCGAGATCTTCCAATACATCTTCGATCGAGTGGAACTCTTCATAATTCAGGCCAGCCCGTTGATATTCATTTAGCCATTTCTCTGGGGTTTTCTCCTGCTCGGGCGAAATCAAGGCGACCTTCGCCCGGAATTGTGCTAAAGCCAATGCCAGCGAGTGCATGACACGAACGGACATATCACCCACCAGTCCGACGTGCACCCCCTCTAACCTGCCGCACTCGCGCAATATTGTGTACATGTCAAGCAAAGCCTGCGTGGGATGTTCATTGTACCCATCGCCAGCATTAATCACAGGGACATCAGTGATGGCTGCAGCTTCCGCAGGGGCTCCATCCTGTGGGTGGCGCATCACCAATACATCGGCATAATGTTCCATCATACGGGTAACATCCGCGAGGCTTTCTTGATAGTAATCACCAGCGCGTGTGGTTTTCGGGTCGGCGAATCCCACCACGCCTCCTCCCAAGCGCACCATGGCGCTCTCGAAGCTGTTCCGCGTTCTGGTGCTTACCTGGAAAAACATCAGACCAAGTATCTTATCGTGGAGCAGGTCGGTACGCGTTCGATTGAGGAGGATCTTTTCCATCTCACGGGAAACTTCAAACAAAAGCTCGAAATCTGCTCGATCTACACCCTTAACAGTTAAAAAGTCCCTTCCTAGAAAGCTATGCATGGTCTATTTCTCCGTTTCTAAATATGTTCGGAATAGGTTGTAGAAACCTGATTCTTAACGGTGTACCAAGGTTTCAAAAACTGGTTGAGGTTATAGTCTCAGTCACTGTGATTACGGGTCGCGCTCCAGTTCGAAAGTGGATGAACGTGGGCCGCATCCCATAGATGTGAAACTACTGTATTCAGGATCGAATACATGCAACCCATGCGCTCTAAGCATATCGTTGAGACAGTTCCCTCGAAAGGACAAGACCTTGTCATCTCCCAATGCAAGCACGTTGAGTTCTGTCCTGGATGCATGTTCGCTTGGCAGTTTGATCAATTCCCACCCCAAGGCATCTAATAAACCGATGAAATACTTAGGGACAACACTCTCACAGACCACCGCAAGCTTGTCTGCAACGGGTTGGAAGATATTGTCCAGGTGATTCCACTTCGATAAAAACTCTACAACCAGCACACTTTTGTTATATTCCGAGAGGGTCTCCTTGGCATTATCGGCTCCAGAATGGGTGCTGCCGTTCCCTATGCCGATGATCAGCCTGTTCTCATCCAGCCAGAAACAATCACCACCCTCGACACTACCTCGGGTGATTTGTTTGGGCAATATAGCCTCCCCCAGTTCTCCGAGGGTTTTTTCAGCTACAGCTTCTTCCCCTTTCCTTTCGATATAGCGAAGACGACCGATCAACACGCCATCTGGGGTGTTCGTGCCAAAATCGCGCGTAAACATCCCCCACGGAAGCTTTGGATCAAGAGTAACCCAGCTTACTTCTACCCCGAGTTGATTGAATACATCTTCCAATTCGGCATGCTGTCTATAGTGCATTTCTCGATCGACGAATCCTTTTCGATCATGTAAGTCCCGAGCCACATCACTGACCGGTAACACCTCGTTGTACTTAGGCTTTCCCAGCAGCACTCGCTTCAGCTTACCGGTTGAATTGAATACAGCAGTCTTTTTCGCCATCGTCTCACCTCCATGATTGTGATGATTATCTCTCCAGCCGACATTCAGATTGTTGGGATTGATTATCCATTGTGTTGTACACAAAGAGATTGATTACCTGGAGATTCACACTGGTATCTACTGGTTTGGTGAAATTCTGATGCACTTTGGGTTGCGCGTTACTATAGACTGGATGCCTTCAATAGAAGCCGATGCAGACTGTCCCTGGCGGAATCTAAAGAGCTTTCCAGGAATTGATTGCCTACGCTGCGACGCAACACATCAAGGCGCTCGATGCCAACTTTTATGGTTTCAGCAATAGCTTCTTTCTCTTTCGGATAATCTTCACGCGAGAGAATCGCGATGATCCTACCATCGCCAATCCTGGGTCTCAGGTAAACGCTTAAGGAGAGCGTCTTTTTATCCCCTAATTGTTGATAGGGCATCAATTCTAGATGATCCGAGAATTCTCTTGCCAAACCATGAACGGTTTCAATGTAAGGCAACCGCATGAACGACCCAAAGTCTTCTTCAGGCTCTCCATCCTGCAGTAGAGCCACTTCCCCAAGAAAAAAATCTTCTGACATAATGAACCTTCTCTCGATATATGCTATTGCCACTTAATCAGCTAATTCATCTCTTCTAAGGCTGCAGCCAGGTTCTTGAGTCCGCCCTCGAGTTCCTGAATAGAACCACCATAACCTATCCTGAAATGCTGCGCCATCCCAAATACAGACCCGGGCACAGTAAATGTGCGATAGGCTTCAATCAATCTTTGGCATAGTCCATCTGCCGAAGCCTTATACTTTAGGCGAGGGAATGCCACCACTCCCGCTAAGGGCGATACCCATTCCAACTCTTCCCTCCCCTCCATCCATGAACTGAGCATCTCGAGATTATCCATGATATGTCTACGAGTAGATGCAAGCAGCTCCTCTTTGCGGCCGAGGATCACCAACGCAATACTTTCCCCTATGGCCGAGTTGCAGATAGTGATCTGCTCACGGATTGCCCGAATGAGATTAATGATGCTGGGATCCGCCACGGCCGCCCATCCTATCCGAATTCCAGGTACACAGTATGCCTTAGACATTGTGGTCACGCTGATGGCCCGAGCGCTCATGCTGGCAGCAGGAGGGGGAGGATCAGCGTAAGAGAGGTCTCGATAGGTCTCATCCATCAATAAATAGGCATCATTCGCCTCAACTATCCGGATTACATTGCGGAGCTCTTCTGCTTTTATAACTGAGCCTGTCGGATTGTTAGGATGGGTCAAGCAGACAAGTTTTGTCTTCGGCGTGATCATGCTTTCCAATAAATCCAGGTCAGGGCTAAATTCCTTATCAAACTGCAAGTGGAAGTACTTGGATTTCTTGCCGAGTGATGCAGCCACAGTGTAATGCGACGGGTAGTTGGGATGTTCAATAATCATCTCGTCATCTGGACCTACAAGACCGGCGATGATGGCGAAAATGGCCTCACTACTGCCAGTCGTTACGGCCACATGTTCGGAATTTAATCCTTCATACGAACTTGCGATCATCTCGCGCAGTTCGGGTGAACCGCGATGGTGCCCATAGCGCAAGGCGATGTTGGAGAGATCCAATCCCAGATCACCGGGAGTGATCCATTTAACGCCGCTTTCGCCTATGTCGAATTCAGCTTTGAACTGATATTCATCAAACCAATCCTCGATGGCCATCCTTTCGAAAGGCATCCGCACCTCCCCTATCAAATAAACAAGAAATCGAGAATTCCTTACTCATGCAACCTGCATGGCAAATGCCTGACCAGACACCTGAAAGTGTCATTCCACCATGTATGTGCCAGCTTGGTATATGGAGAACTTATCCATTACACGTCAAGATAATCTTCCCTGTAATGCCAGTCTCATCGAAAAGCTTGTGAGCCTTTACAGCCTCGACGAGTGGGAAGTGCGCCGCAATGATGGGCTTGATCTTCTCCCGTTGAAGCAGATTGATCAGCGTCCTCAAATCTTCCCGGTACCATTCCGGAGGGATCATTCCCCCGGCAGGATCAAGTTCATACCATCTCACAATTCTCTTGGGAGCGTATTTCAGGAGTTTGAGTAATATGGAATGCGAGAGTTTCTCAACCTGATTGATCTTGTTACCAGATGCCCAGGATAACTCTCCATATGCAATCATTCGACCGCCCGGGCGGAGAGTCTTGAAAGATTTCCATAAGTGTCTTCCGCCAACGTGATCGAGCACTACATCGACACCGTCACCTGTTAATGAAAAGATCTTTTTGACAAAATCCTCGCTTTTATAGTCAATGGGTGTTGCTCCTAACCGGTAAATTGTCTCGTGTTTAGCAGGCGATGCAGTTCCATACATTTCTAGATCGACCAGGGCACCTAATTGGATCAACGCAGTACCCACGCCACTGCCTGCACCATGGATCAATACGCGTTCTCCTTTTTTCACCTTAGCGAATCGATGGAGCAGTTGATATGCAGTGATATAGTTCAACGGTAAGCATGCGACTTGTCTGGGGTCAAGTTGGGAAGAAAAAGGTACGAGAGCGCTCTCTGGAAGACAAATGTATTCTGCATAACCATTCCCATTCGTGTATGCAGCCACCATTTCTCCCACTCTCAGCGTCTCGACCGCTTTCCCAACTGCATCAACTATACCGGCAATGTCACGGCCGGGGCAAAATGGTGGGAGTGGGGTAAAAACGGGATACAAACCCGTCCTCATCATGCTATCCACCCTGGCTACACCGGCTGCGAGGACTTTGACGCGGCACTCATTTGGTGCAGGAGCAGGGATTTCCTTCTCAACAACCTGTAGGACCTCTGGTCCACCGAACCGTGGGACGATAACAGACTTATACATATCGGTAGAATATTATCCTCCGCTACGTTCGACGAACTTCAATCGCTTTGATACGGCTTTACACAGATATTCAATGGAATGCAACTACGAACCGAACTCCTGGCGAACAACACGAACGATGCCTGGCACGATATGCTTCACCAACATCTCACCTTTCTCCCGACTTGCATATGTGGCCTTGTACAACACACCCGTCTTCGGAATCTTGTCCAAATCGGGAGGAAACATCGCATAAGTCGGTTTTTCTTGAAATTGATCGTCAACCATTTTTTCCCTTCGCACCAGCCCTGGTTCGAAATAAAGCATGAGCGAAGTTTCGGTTACGGCAGCGTGTTCCAGGTCCCATCCAGGAAAGCCGCAGTCAGCAAAGATCTCATCGACCACCTTTTGCTCAAGCACATCCACCCAGGTCATGTACATCACCCGTGCGTCTTTTGCGTCACGCACAAACAGATCCGCTGCCTCTTTCAGGAAGTAAGTATTTTCATAGTGACCATTTAAAAGCACGAATTTTCTTCCCCCGTGGCGGTAAGTTTCGCGCAATACATCCAGGACAACGTTCATCAGCGTGCTCCCGTTCAAGCTTGTTGTGCCTGGAAAATATTGCCCACCCCCACTTTCTGGCTGAGATTTATATCCATAAGGTATCGTGGGAAGGACCATGGCCCCTAGTTCTTCCGCCGCCAATTCCGCAATTCTGGTTGGGCAGATTTGATCAACGTTGAGGGGCAGGTGAGGTCCATGCTGCTCTGTGGAACCTACAGGGAGGAAGATCACACTCTTCTGCACATGCTCCTTATACTCTTGCCAAGTCAATTCTCCAACCTTCATGGCAATCCCTCCGTAGTAGATATTTAGATATGGATAAATCAATATTCCTTTGGGTCATAAGGCAGACCCCATGTCTTGGGTGGAACAGTCCTCCCAACCAATCCCGCCAGGGCAGCAATGGTCAGCAGGTATGGAATCATCGCCAGGAACTGGTACGGAATAATCCCTCCCAGCGCCTGCACTCGTAATTGTAGGGCATCTGCTGCCCCGAAGAATAAACAGATGACAGCCGTGCGAACAGGGTCCCATCTACCTACGATCACCGCTGCCAGGACAATAAATCCACGACCTGCAGTCATTCCTCCGGGCGCAAAATAACCAAGTTCTGACAACGTCAGTGCACAACCACCCAATCCAGCAAAGACCCCGCTCATTAAAACGCCCAGGTACTTATGCTTGATCACCGACAAGCCTGCAGTGGCGACAGCCTGAGGATGATCGCCAACTGCACGAATATTCAGGCCCCACACAGTGCGGTAGAGAACCCAGGCCGAGATGAAAGGTAAGATAATGGCTATCCACACGATGAGAGGCTGGGAGAAGAGCACTTGCCCAAGGAACGGGATTTCTCTCAGGCCATCACTGCTCAACACCGGGAAGACAGCTACGCGTTCTCTCTCTCTCTCGAACAGGCGTGCAAACATCACGTTGGTCGCCCCAAGAGCGAAAAAGTTGATCATGGCACCGGAGACGACCTGATTTGCCCGTCGTGTTACTGTCAGGTAGGCGTGTCCCAGAGCGATCAAGCCACCAATAACCATCGCCCCAAGCGCGGCGATGAAAACGTTGCCGGTGAAATAGCTAATCGCCACCGCAGTAAGTGCTCCAGTAAGCATGGTCCCTTCGATTCCAATGTTTAATACCCCCGTCCGCTCGGTGTAGACCTCTCCAATGCTAACCAGTATCAGCGGAGCTCCAAGCCTCAAGCTGGCCTGAAGCCAGTTCAACAGCAGGTCAATATCCATTAGCTTTGGCTTCCTCCGTAACCTTTTGTTTGCGTCTATCTATCCATCTTCGTTCTGCAAATCCAACTCCGATGACGAATAGCACACATAAGGCTTGAATGACGAGTGCCATCGGAGCTTCGATACCCGTAGTGATCTGCATACTGGCCGCACCTGACTTTAAGCCACCAAAGAACAACGCTCCAGGAATTACTAACAGCGGATTTCCCATCACCAACAAAGCCACAGCTAGCGCCTCATATCCCACACCACCAACGAAGAAGTCGTACAATCGGAGTTTAAGCCCTAAGATCTCTCCCGACCCAGCCACTCCTCCCATGGCTGCCGCGAGTATAAGCACAAACAAGATCTGGCGATTGACATTCATACCAGTATATCTGGCGACCTCCGGGTTAGACCCAATCAATCGCGTCCGAAACCCGAATGGTGTGTAGCGTAGTATAAGATAAGCAACTACGCACAAAGCAATTCCAATTATTGGCCCTGGATGCAAGCTGGAACCTTTTAGGAGGATAGGAAGGCGGGCACTGGGCAAGATGATCCGGGACATTGGATAAAATGCATCGGGTTCCGCCAAGGGTTGTGGCTCATGTACAAGCCAACTGGCAAAGTATATGCCTACATAATTCAACATAAGGGTTGTGACAACTTCATTTACTCCCCGATAAGCTCTCAGGTAGGCAGGGATCAATCCCCATGCAGCTCCAAAGACTGCAGCAGCGAGCATCGATAGGGTTACATGCAACCAGGACGGCACCGGTAGTGGGATTAGCGCTACTGCCGTGGCGCCTACAGCACCGGCATACATCTGACCTTCAATACCGACATTCCACAATCCAGCTTTAACGCCGACAGCGGCTCCCAGACCACCCAGCAAGAGCGGGGAAGCTCGAACCATTGTATTCGCTATGGATTGCGGACTGCCGATTGCGCCCTCTATTAAAGCGCGATATGCCTGGATAGGGTTCGCTCCTGCCAGGGCGATCATGCCGGCAGAGACGATAAATGCCAATAGGATCCCTAACAGTGGCCGAAAACTAGAGAGGAGTAGTTCTCCAATGGCCGGAAGCACCAATTTTTCCCGCAGAGCAGTAGCCTTTATCATGCTGCCAATTCCTCTATTCGATGTCCAAGCATCATCTCTCCAATCAGGTTGATGTCGGTATTCTCAGCGGCGACGTCACCCATAATCTCACCCCTGAAAAGCACAACGATACGATCGCTCAGAGACAGCACCTCTTGGAGTTCAGTAGAGATAAAAAGCACCCCAGCCCCTCGGTTACGTTCTCGTAATAATACATCGTGAACGCCCTCGACCGCGGCCAGATCCAGACCCCGTGTGGGCTGAGAGGCTACAACCAATGCCGGTTTAGCGCACAGTTCCCTGGCAACGACTACCCGTTGTTGATTGCCTCCAGATAGATGCCTGACAGGCACGCTTGGGCTTGGTGTTCTGATATCGAAATCCCTGATGAGATTTGTGGAGTGTTCCCGGATCATCCCCCAACGCAGCATTCCCTTTTGTGTGAAGGGTGGGCGTTCATAGTCTTTGATCACCAGATTTTCTTCGACGTTCAAGTCGATCGATAATCCGGTTTTCCGACGGTCTTCGGGGATATAACCAAGAAGTGAGGGATCAGCGATTACGTGATCGACAAGTACTCCTTTGATACGTACCAACCCGCTCGTAGGTTTGCGCAAACCGGCGATACACTCAGCCAACTCACGCTGCCCATTCCCATCCACCCCGGCAACGCCGACAATCTCGCCTGGAAAGAGAGCCAAATTCAAGTCTTTAAGCGCAGGAAGGCCACGGTCATTCTTACAGCATAGTTTTTCGATCAATAAGACGGGGTCCGCAGCTCGAATTTTCTCCCTGGGCTTGCGCTCCAGGATTACCGTACGTCCTACCATCATGCGCGCCAATTCAGGGCGAGTCGCCTGTGAGGTGGGAACCGTCCCAATTACGTGTCCATCTCGCAAGACCGTGATACGGTCGGTGACTTCGAGGACCTCGCCAAGTTTATGGCTTATGAAAATCACCGAACGCCCCTCTTCTGCGAAACGTCTTACAGTTTTGAACAGTTGTTCCGCCTCTGCTGGTGCAAGAACCGAGGTAGGTTCATCCAATACGAGCAATTGGGCGTTGCGGAAAAGCTGTTTTAATATTTCCAGCCATTGTTGCTTTCCGACTGGAAGTCGCCATACTTCTGTCGAAGGGTCAAGTTGGAGGTCATACTCTTCACACAACTGAGTGAAGCGTTTCCTGGCAGGCTCTAAATCTAAAAAAGGTGGGCGCTCGGGTGAAATACCTAACACCACATTTTCTAATGCTGTCAGTGGTTCAACGAGCATAAAGTGCTGGTGCACCATCCCAATACCAAGCTCAACTGCATTCGCGGGTGAGAGAATCTCGACCTTTTTGCCGTTCAGATAGATTTCCCCGCTTTCAGGACGGTGAAGACCATACAGGATATTCATTAACGTGGTTTTACCCGCGCCGTTTTCGCCCAGTAATCCATGAACCTCCCCTCGACGCACATCGAAATGGATGTTATCGTTCGCCAGTACGCCTGGAAACCGCTTGGTGATCCCCTCCATGCGCAGCATCAATTGATCATCCATTGACACCTTTATTCCTCCAATTTGACCCCCACCTCTTCATCTTGCAGGTGGGGGTCATATCGTATGTATAGAAATAAGCGGCTACGGCTCGATGACGCCCCCCGCTTTCATCTCTTCCAGGACTTTCAAGACATGTTCCTTGCCCGCCTCTGACAGGAGCGCAGTCAACGCTACGTCCACACCACCGGATTGGGCATCGATAGCATGGACACCGCCATCGAGATAATCTCCACACGCTGATTTGTAAGTCATAACCTCAGGAGAGATCAGGGTGCTGCCAATTACCGCGTTGGGTCCCAGCTTGCTTTGATCAGTCATCAGACCGATGGCAAACACACCTTCGTCATTCGCTGCGGCCAGCAAGCCTGCATCGGCGGTATCCAGGGTGTGATAGAGGACATCAACACCATCCGCGATCAACGCCAGAGCGGCCTCACGCGCCTTGGCAGCATCCGCCCAATTTAACGTGGCTACGGATTTCAACTCCACAGTCTTGCCGCAGGTTTGGGCGCCTTTCTCAAAGCCCTCTTTCGCTTCCTCTGAGATGACGATCCACTCCCCTACTACCTGGCCGATCTTATTGGTCTTTGTCATTTCGCACGCCATTACACCAGCAAGGTATCCTGCCTGGCGGTAGCTGAGCTTGACTGCAGTCACATTGGGAATTCCGTCTGTCTTCGTCCCGTTTTGGAAGACGAATTCGATATCCGGGAACTCTTTGGCTACAGTGAACAACGACTCTCCGTATTCACCGCCATGGCCAATGATGATGTCGTAGCCCGCGCTTGCGTATTGCCGGAAAGTCTCCAGTTGCTCGTCCTGGAATACTTCCTCGCTGTAGGCGATCTCGACGTTGCATTCATCCCGAGCTTTTGTGAGGCCATTGTACCCAAACTGATTCCATGACTGATCGGTTACCAGGCCCGGAAAGACCATAGCAACTTTCTTCTTGGCCTCAACCTCTGCTGTGGGGGTAGCAGCCGGCTTGCATGCAGAAAACAACAACGCCATCACAGCCAGCACAACGATCATTTGTAGTAGATGCTTCTTCATGTCTCTCCTCCAGAAAGGTGGCAAAATCTAGCAGATTTGATTGGATATCCTGTTAAGATGGGAAGCGCTTCCTCTCATTTGTTCATAGTACCTCCTCAATGCGTTGACGCTCATAGCAGCCACCTGGTGTTCCAGGATAAACCGTATGTAAGACTTATATCTTTTAAGCGAATATCACCGACCCAATCGTTGTCTAATTTCGTTGGCTTTCTCCTTCACTATCTTCCCAAACTCCATTATCTTCTCATCTGTGGCTCTAATGGACGGGAATGCTATCGTAATCGCTGCGTGAGATGAATTATGGACTTTTCCGATACATGCAGCCACCGCTGAAACGCCGATCACCCACTCGTCCTTGACTACCGCGTATCCACGTATACGGGCTTCTTGCACGTCTTTGAAAAGCGCTTCAAAGTCCACGCGGGTATAGGGAGTATATTGCTCAAGGCCCTGCTTCACCAGCTCGCGGATCGTTACCTGATCGAATTCGGTCAGAATGGCTTTCCCTGTAGATGTTGCATGAATTGGTGAAAGGCTCCCTTCACTTAAATATGCAAAAACAGGGTAGAAACTATGCAACACGTACAGATTCACCAATGAACCCTCCACCAAAACACTCAGAATCACAGTCTCCTGGCTTTCCTGGTGTATAGCAGCCAAATCTGGGCGAATGCTATCGATCAGGGAATTAATGGGATGGTCCCTTCGGCTGAGAAGCCATGTCTGCAATCCAGGTGAATATTCACGCGTGGCTGGATCCCGCCACACATAATTACGAGAAGCAAGCGTTGTCAGTATCCGGTGGATACGACCTTTCGGGTATCCCAGATCGTGGCTAATGTCCGTAAGGCGAACAGATCCCCCATGTGACACCAGATATTCAACAACATCTAAAGTTGTAAGAACAGTTTTAAGCACCCCCCGTGTGGATTTTTTAGTTTGTCGAGTAAGACGTTCAGCCATACCTATTCTCCAAGGCTGAACAAGGGACTCCCTGGATGCGATGTTATTCTGTATAGTGAAACAAGGTTCCGCAATGTGTGCCATTATAACATAAAGCCAAACCAGGGGACAGGTTATTTCGATTGGAAATCCGTAATTAACATATGGTTACGTCGATTTAATACAACTGCCCAATCCTTCAAGGTTTCAAATATCAAACTCATTGCGAATGATGTTAATCAACCTCTCGCTGACATGTTTCGATAATTTTTCTCCTTTCTCCTTAGAGGCATGGGTGGCCTTGTATAAAACACCTGACTTAGGAATGATATCCTGCGGGGCAGGGTAGACTGAATAGGACGGTTTCCATTTCCCCTGATCGTCAATGATGGCCTGTTCACGGACAAGCTCCGGCGCAAAGCACAGCATGAGCGAGGTCTCGGTTATGGCCGCGTGTTCAGTATCCCAGCCTGGAAAACCAACCCCCGAAAATAGTTCTTCGACCAAGTCATCGGAGACCTGGTTCCACCAGGAAATGATCAGAACCTTGGCATCCTTGGCTTCGCGCAAGAACAGATCTACCGCCTCGGCGGCGAATGCTTCGTTTTCGTAGTGACCATTCACCAGGACAAATTTCCGTCCACCATGGCGGTAGGTCTCCATAAGGATATCCAAAATGAGGTTGATCAACGTGTTGGCGTTCAGGCTGGTCGTACCGGGAAATAACTGTCCGCCGCCGCTCGTAGGATGGGACTTGTAGCCGTAGGTGATGGGGGGGAGGATGACGCTTTCGATCTGTCCGGCGACCAGCTTCGCAAAGTTGGTCGGGATGATGACATCGACGCCCAAGGGCAGGTGGGGGCCATGTTGCTCCAACGAGCCAAGCGGCAGTAAGATCACCCGGCGTGGCACTTCTCTTTCATATTCTTTCCAGGTCATGTCTGACACAAACATAAGCGATCCCTCCGATCAGAAATGAATTTCGCTTCCAACTCGAAAGTAGTTTGACAATGTCACATTCGGAAAAATACCTCCTCGTGTAAAGTGACATTGTCGAGGTAATATACATATTACTTATTCTCCAGACCAGTTGAGGAATGCGTCTCATTGGGCGCTGACCAAATGATTTAACTGGCCCAAAGCCTCTCTGGCAGAAGCAATCGAAGTCTCGCTGTACAATCCCTTAAGCTGGACCAGGACCTCAACCTGTTCCAGCGCAGCCTGGACCATCTGTGCTAATCCACGCCAATCTGCCGGGTAATTGTCCCTGATCAGCACTGCGATCACTCGACCTTTGGTGAGCACGGACTCCACATAGACGCTGACCAGGAGCTTTACCGGCTCGCCCACTTTCTGGTACGGCATGAGCTCGAGGACGAGTGAGAATTGATGCGCCAGCGCATGAATCCTTTGGACATTGGGCAAGGTAGCGAACTGCCCGAAATCCCTGCCAGGAGGGATGCCTGCAGCGAATTCTATCTCTCCTAAGAAACCGGGCGCATCCGACACTGATTCGGCTCCTTTCGCAGACGGTTTACCCAGAAGTAAATTGCCAGCTTACGATATTTCCATCCCCAATGTTGACAATTGCGCCCCGCAGGTTTCCTTCCCCATACTCGCTTCCCGGATTCACAGCAAACGTACGGCCGATTTTTGCAGTCCCGCGCGATTCGTGGATGTGGCCGGTGAGCATCAAGAGTGGCTGATACTTTTTCACTGCCTCTAGCACAGCCGTACTACCTGCTGGTTTGAAAACCTGCTCTCCACCATGCATAACCGGTGCAGGTGGATCTTTCGTCGTATCGAGCTCAGGACACATATCAAGACCATGACCGAAGGGGGGCACATGAAAGTTAAATATGACATTGGTAAAATCGTCAATGCTTTTTACGGCTTCTTCTATTCTTGATGCGATGATTTCTTCAGGATACTCCCGCGGTGTGTTCCAGGGGGTCGGATTGCTGATTCCAAGACTCACCATCGTGTGAAGATCATCGATCTGCACCAGCTTTCCTTCGCATGGGACAATGTGCTCGTAAGGGTACTCCTCCAGGGTGCTCAATGCCTCCAGGGAGTCATCATTGCCACCTGTCACATAAAGCATAATGTCCGTATCTTTAAAACGCTCCTCTGCTGTTCTCAGCCATTCCGCTAAGCGCTTGCATTGTTCACGCAGAAATATGGAATTAACAATCGTCTCATCCTGTTGCGCGGCCTGGAATTCTGCCTCGGTCATCTCTACATGATAATAACCGAGCACGCCAAGGCTCTCGATCAGTTCTTTAACCTCCTGTTCGCTTTTTAGCTCTCGCCTGCGACCATGCAGCGTCACTCTTTTCATCCCATCGGGAGCTGTGATCAGGGGAATCAGGAACTTGCCCGTCAGGTCTCCACCCAATATGATCAGGTTTGTCTCGTAATTTTCAGGTGCGTTTAGCAACTTTCGGAAGGCAAGTTGGGAGCCATGGATATCCGTAGAATAGAATATCCTGACGAATTTTCGATGTTTGTCCTTTGCATCGTCTTTCTTGCGAGAGAAACCAAAAATACGCATCTTGGATCCATTTCTGTTTCATTTGTTGGATAGCATTGGTCTTATCGTTCGACCGATTCAACCTCTTCATACCAGCGTAACTTTGTACCGATCTTTGACCTGAGTTTCCAGCGGGTGGACTTTGGCCGGGCTTGAACCCGCTTCAATAGATCATCAACTTTATCTCTTACGTTCTGCTTCTGGTCAACATTCAGGAAGCCCATTTCATCCAAATATGTCTTGACCTTTTCCAGGTTCATAGTTCCGGTGTAGTAAAAACCCCAATCGTTGGCCCATAGCTCTGCAACGCGATCAATGTCGATGGTATCCGCCCTTCCACCTGCTCCTAATTCATGCTCCAGGAGCAGGATTACGATATCGAACAGATCTTTAGCATTGATTTGGACGATCTGCAATTTTTCCAGGAGCAGGTCAACCAGGGGAATGGTGGGGAAGTCCAATTCCAGCCGACCGATAAACGATATTGGGTGACAGTAAGAGAGAACATCTCGAAAGACATCCACGAATAGTCTTTCCTTGTTGACATAAATGTCCCTGGTTGTGCTATGCCAACTTAATGAGCGAATAGGGTCATAGCCAAGATCTTTGAACACACTATCCAATTTATCAAGGGGGGTTTTACTGTAGGTCATCAAATCAATATCGGTCAATTTACGATCTGCTTCCTTGTATAGAAATCCATGCTTTGGGCAATGGTTGATATAAGCTGTTGCGCCAATCAGTCTCAATACCACCCCTTTCTCATCTGCCACCTTCGTGATCGCCAACGCCTGACTGTAGATATACTCATTATCCAGGTCGGCTTTGTCAAGCTGGCCTCCGAGAACCTGATCATCCAATCGATGTGCGAAATCATCAGACATAGCCATAAGAAAGTCCTTAATCTGCCTTCTGGCCCGAACTCGAGAAACCCAGGATTTGGGCTGTGTGAGCGAGGAGTGCCCGCCCACACAGCCTAAATCCAGGTAGCCATGCCGTTAATTCCATATAAGCCTGTTTATTATATTTACCAAGATTGAGAATGCCTCCTTGTAGGAATGTAGCACTTCCTAAGTCTAATCCGGTGGAAGCTGTCGGAAAGATAACTCCACGTTAACTCCCCGATCTCTCATATAGGCTCTTCGCAGGAAGTAATAGATTACGAATATAACCGTCGAACCGGCAATAGTGATCAAGGATATGGCATTATAGACACCAAGCTCTGGCCAGATCATGAAAAGGACCAGGAGAACCACGCTGACGACAGCTCCGATGGTGCCGGTGATGGTGATCCAAGGCACTCCACCAACCATGATATTGGCGATAGGCGAGGCTTTATATATTCCCCTGACTTTCTTCAAATGGGGGAATAAGGCACCCGAAAGACAGGTCAAGGCGAAGTAAATCATGAATGCGGCCGCGGCTGAAAGGCTGATGGCTCCCACTGGGGTTAGATTGTAAAACACAATCCAGGCCGCAATCATCCCTGCCAAAACAATGTGCATATTCACCGGCGAGCGAAAGCGAGGATTGACTGCCGAGAGCCAGTCCGGGAAGAGCCTGTCGATCGCAGCGGCAAAGACGATCCGGCCAGCCTGGATCACCACATTGTGCATGACCTGGTAAGCGTTGCAAATAAAGCCAAAACAAATCAAAAATACCAATAATGGCGACTTTGCCGCAACGGAAACCATGAATCCCAGCCAGGGCTGAATCGGCGCCTCGATCTGTCCATTCCAAGAAGCGATCGATGCTGCTCGTACGAACTCAACTCCACCCACCCTGAAAACCAAGGCAGCAAGAACCGCCATAACAATTGTCGAGAACACACCAGAGCCGACGATGAAAAAATTCGTGTTCTTTACAACATTCGCTCCTTTAATTTCCCCCAATTGCTGAACTGCCAGCACTGCCCACACCAGACTATTAGCGGCTATGGCCGCAACGCCGAGAGTTTGAACCCAATCGATCGGCGCATCCAATACGATACCACTGGCTTTTACTGAATCGATCAATTGCTGGTGGTATCCTCCAGCAACCTGTATACCGGCCGACCAGCTATAGAATTCGTTGAAATTCTGAATGAATGTATTGATATTGGTGGTGAGCAGCACAAAGATCATCGCCACGATAGAAACAAGCAGCCCATACCAAAGTATCCACTGCACTCTTACGAAGGCGCCCATACCTCGGATCAAGGTATACGTGGACATGACCAGGACGACTAACGAGACCACGATAACACCCAAAGGTGAAGCCAGCTAATTTGCAATGCTCAACAGTGTTGTGTTATTCGCTGCAAAACCCCAGACCGCGAACATCGGCGCAGCGCCGATCACCGAGAACATCCAGCCGGCAAAGGCGGCGTACAACATGGCCATGAAGGCGCCCATTAGCGTGGAGCCAAATCCAATCCAACCGGAGAGGATACGCGTTTGGAAAACATAATCGCCACCGCTTCTCGGCATCGATGCAGATAACCAGGAATAGGTATACCACATGGGGACCAGAATGACCCCGCATATCACCACCCCGAGCGCGATGTTTGCTGCAGGAAATACTGCCGGTCCCTGCAAGTAGACCCAAGGAAAAAGAATTCCAATTGCCAGGACATTATAGGCAAATGCTGAATAGGGTGACATCTCCCTAACCAACCCCGACGCCCTACGTACAAACACTTCTGTCACAGCAGTCATCATCGACTCCTTCTTCAACACAATAGAGAAGATTGCCTTGAAATGATGTCAGGCCTGCGGCCTTGCCTCTTCTAACGCATTATTCAAGATCAATGCATAATCCTCCAATCTCATCTCACAAGGGTTATCGGCACTGCAGACATTTCCGACGGCTAATTGGGAAATCTGTGGAATATCTTCCTCTCTAAGGCCGACGTCTATAAGGGATGGAAATTCAAGCTCATCCAGCAATCGATTTACTTCTACGATCGCCTGCTTTGCCGCCTCGTACATCGTGCATCCAGAAATGTTCCCACCCAGAGCAACAGCGATCTCGGCCAACAGCTTGTGATCTCCAGGCAGCAAAAACTCGAGCACGTGTGGTAAACACAGGCCAACCAGCAACCCATGGGGCTTGTGATAGAGTCCACCCATGGTCTCCGCCAGGCTATGGACGGAGATACAACCAGAGGTGTTGATGACTATTCCTGCCAGCAGGGCGCCCACAGACATGTTCGAACGTGCTTCCAGGTCCCAACCACGGATAACTGCCTTGGGGAGGTTCTCGGAAATCAAGCGGACTGCATACATTCCAAGGGCAATAGAGATGGGTGTGCGGCGTCGGGAGAGCATGCCTTCGATGGCTTGTGAAAGAGCATCCATCCCGGAATATGCGGTCGGGTTTCGTGGAAGGTCGAGAGTCAATAACGGGTCAACAAAGACATAATCGGGCTCGAGGTAAGGGCTGCCCAGGCTCATCTTATAGCTGCGCGCCGAATCTGTGATCACCGCCCATCCGGCAATTTCGGCCCCACTCCCCGATGTGGTTGGCAGAGTGATTAATCGCACCTGTTTATCATTAGGGAACTCGGCTACGGCACCCTCGTATTGGGTAATATGACCAGGGTTTTCGGCCATTACAGCGATACATTTCGCGCAATCCATGGCGCTGCCGCCACCCAATCCAATGACCAGATCGGCGCCCATGTCCTTCAAGCGACTTACACCCTCGACAACGAAGAGATCCGTCGGTTCTGTCACTACCCGATCAAATATCTCAACAGATACGCCGTGCGCCGATAGCGCCGTAACCACTCTTCCTGAAATCCCGGCTTTTACAATATTGGGATCGGTGACCAGCAAGGCTTTCTTACATCCCCAGCCGGCAACAACCTGGCCAATATTTTCATATACACCTGGACCATACTCCACCGTTGGACCGAGTGCAAAAAGGTGTTTTGCATATGCCAGATTCATCTCATTTCTCCCTCAGGGAGGCCATACCATGTTCAATTTAAGGCGCCCGGCCCAGGTCGAACTCGTTATCAGTACGTGGGACCTGGGCAGGATCGATTAGGAGCCGGCAGACGTCGCCACCGTGTTGTTCTTAGTAGCCTGCTATTTGATGGGGGAAGTAATCTTCGAGCTCTCCTTCCCGATAAACATCGACGGTGGTGCAGTGCAGTGAGCCGCCAAATGGCACAACCTTATCGTAGGGGATGGGTATTACCTCCATGCCCAGCCTGGCGAGCTGCTCCATATATTTTTCTTCGTGTCCTTCCACGCAGATGGTGTTTGGTCCTAGCGAAAGGGTATTCATATAGATCGGGTTAGGGCCTTTTCTCGGCGTCCCAAATGCGTCGAGGACCTCGTTGTAAGGGAATGTAGGCCCGGCTGCTTCGACGATCTCCCAGCCATTTATCTTGAAGAGCTGCACGGCCTGCTCGGTCAAGAAAGGACGGTCAGGATTGTGCATCAACAGGCCAGGCCGTATGGGGCACATGATCACATCGATGTGGAACGAGTAGTATACGTCACTCGTGGTGCCATACTGCACCTCGTGGATGCGCAGCCCCTTTGCCCCGAAGTAGCGTTTCAACCAATCTATCCCGGCGTTATTGGTAACGCAGGAATGGAACCAGAAAATATCCTTGCCCATGCGCATCGCACAGGCGGCATCCCACATAGGCTCCTTGTCAGTCAGGTGGAAACGACTCTCTTCCATACGTTTTCTTTTTTCGTCGTCTGTCCACACATTGTAATAGTTGTACCAATAGTTCCGCTCGTACGACTCATCAGTAAGGCGCGGTTTGGGCGCGGCTGTCCACAAGAACTCAGGGTCTTCTTCGAAATAGCGCTCGAAGATCGGGCGCAAGTTCAGATATTCCCACCATCGCTGGCGTTGTGCGCCGGGCGCCTCGATGATCTCGTTGCCGACGGTCATGAACAGGTCGCGTGGAGAGCTGGCGCTGCGAACGTTGGGCATAGTCCAATCTGGGGTGCCATTGCCGCGCACTTCCTTGTAGACCGGATGAATCTCCACCCGATCGATGACGATGCCGCGCCCGGTCAAGACTTCACAAAAATAATCCATCTGTTCGTTGGCTTCATCCACCATCTCCTGAGGGTACATTCCATAGGTGCCTAAGGGGAATCCGCCTTCGGGTTGATGTGAGTACAAGCCCGGCTCCGGTGCGGCTACCTGTGTTCCCTCGGGGCGGCCCAGAATCAACCGCTTCAAAGGATCCCATTCGTTCCAGGCGTTGACGATTTTAGTCATGACATTTTCTCCTTTCAAGACTTGAAGAGCTTATATTAATTTCTCAACGGGAGCCGATAACACCCAGCTCGAATTTTCGTTCATACAGATCCAGACCAATGAAACTCTCCACGGTAGATACTCCCGGGATTTTTCTCAAGGTCTCGACGATGAAACGTCGGTATTCCTCCGTATTGCGGCAAACGTATTGAACGAAGAAGTCATACCTACCGGTAACCATTACCACATTCGTCACCCCGGGGATCGAAAGCAGCACCGAAGCCACCTGTTCGGCGTCGCCTCCCGGTTCCAATCTGACTCCAATGATAGCGAAAGTGGTATAGCCAATCTTGTATGGGTTTAAAATGAGGATGACATCCATCACACCCAACGCTTTCAGTCGCTTGATGCGATTGCGGATGGTGGCGCTGGTCACCCCCCATTTTTCAGCGAACTCATTGTATGAAAAGAAGATATCCTTCTGATGGATCTCCAGGATTTCTCGATCGAGATCGTCCAGGACGACCGACACCTTATATTCGGGAAGGTCTTCATCGGTTCGAATCTTAAGAAATTTCGGTTTTACCCTTTTTTTCGTATCCATCTCGAACCCTCCCCGTCAAATACTCGTAACCCGGTCCTTCTTATCAGGTGCCTCTTGATCCGTGAAAACAACGCGACGCCCACACCTGCGAAAGCCATTCATCAATTAATTTGCCGGTTACATCTTCCCAAAACCCGATAATTGGATTTTAATTGAGAAATAATAACATTGTCAAGTTTTCTGGAAAACAATCATACCATTCTAATATTTCTGATGGTTAAACATTATTGAATTTTGATTTATAATATAAAGCATTGTGAAAAATGTGACGAAACTACCATAACATTGTGGATTTCTGTTATTTTATGCCTGTGACCACTTTTGATAGTATTTCGTAGAAGATGGCTCGAGGGGACACTTATTCTGGTTTGGCGGGGAGGAGGTGGTCGAAGAAATATTTCCCTTGAAACTCGGAGCAGGTTAACAAAAACCATCTGATTGCAGGAAAGTAAGGAGAGGAAGCATGTCAATGAAAACACAGATTTCCAAATGGGGGGCCATCCTGGGGGCATTTGTCATTCTGGCGCTCATGCTAGCCAGTTGTCAGCCAGCGGCAACCCCAGAAGCGACAGAGGCAGCCCCCGAGGTGGAGGAAACCGCCGCAGTAGGCGAACCGATCACCTTGCCCTTCGTCGGACCATTGACCGGACCAGATGGGGTGGACGGACAAGGCGGCGCCAAAGCCGTTGAGCTGGCGGTCAATCAGACCAACGCCAGCGGTGGAGTATGTGGAGGCCGGCAGTTGGTTTATAAAGCCCACGACACGAAATCCGATCCAAAGGAAGGGGCCAATATCGCCAGCCTGCTGTGTGGTGATACCTCGGTCTTCGGGGCGGTGGCAGACTACAACAGCTCCGTGGCTCTGGCGGAAGCGCCGGTCTTCAATGAGTGTAAAATCTCGCAGGTGAACTACTACGCTGCCGCGCCGGACATTCCAAAGAAGGGTGGACCATACACGATGCGAGTCTACCCACCCGGCCAGAACATGTCCATCTACCTGGCAGATTGGATGATCAACCAGAAAGGCTATAAGAAACTGGCCGTGATCTACGAAAACACCGATTACGGCAAAGGGCTGTTCGATGCGTTTGTGGCTGAAGTCGAGAAGACAGATGCACAGATCCTGGCTTCCGAAGCGGTGCTTAAAGAGCAGACAGATCTTAGCGCCGTGATCTCCAAGTTCAAGTCCCTGGAACCGGATGCCATCGTGGGCATGATCCAGTACCAAGTAGGGGCATACTGGAGGATGCAGGCCAGGGATATTGGCTGGGAAGTGCCCCTGTATGGCTCGGATGGCTTGTTTGCCCCCGAGATCATCAAACTGGCCGGCGAAGCAGTAGAGGGCATCCGCACCGTAGCCGCCTACTCGGTCGAGTCGACCGATCCAATCGTCTCGGCCTTTGTCAAGGCTTTTCGGGAAGCTTATGGCGAGAATCCTAACAATCCGGCAGGCTACGCCTATGATGCCTCCACGGCCATCATCCGTGGCTTGAACGAGACGAACTGCGCAAGCCGGGAAGCCCTGCAGCAGTGGCTGCTCGCTAATATTAAGGATTTCAAAGGGGTAACCGGCACCATCACCCTCGATGAGTATGGTGAAAGGGCATTCGCTCCAGGCATGTATACCCCGATCGAGATAAAGGATGGTGCCTGGGTTGTTGTAGAAGAGTAAGGGTTGTTGGGTGGGCAGGAATTGGTAACAAAACCTCTCCACCCTTTTTTTTCAAGCATAACCTACCCATCGCGGTTGCCCTCTCGCAGGTCGCTGTATTCCAGGGGCCTGCGGGAGGGTGGATGGTTACTTGAGAACAGTATGTCATCATAACTACTTGACCGGCAGTCTGGGTGCAGTAATACCCCGGCAATAATCTGTAGACGTGTTCACATGCTATGATTCGAGGCGGTGCGTATGAAGATAGATTTTCTCCTACAGCAATTGATCAGTGGGCTAGCGATTGGCCTGGCTTATGCCCTCATTGCCATCGGTTATTCGATGGTATACGGCATCCTAAAATTTATCAATTTTGGCCATGGGGCCGTATACATGTTCGGTACTTACGTCGCCTATTTCACTTGGATCACCTTGATGAAAAGGCTGCCGCTGTGGCCCAGCTTTATCATCGCAATGCTGGTGGCTATAGTCATTGCTGCCATATTCGGGGTGCTGATGGAACGGGTCGCATATCGCCCAACCCGGGGCAAGAGCCGCCTGATGACCTTCATGAGCTCGGTAGGGATGGCCCTCCTGGTTACCTACGGCATGGAATTTTTAGTAGGTCCCATGCCGCGCCCCACACCCGCGCTCTTTCCCGGTGTTAGATACAACGTCGCAGGCGCAGTCGTCACCGGGATGCAGATTTTCATGTTTTTCACCGCATTGATACTGCTGGTCTTGCTGCAGCTTTTCGTTACCAAGACCTGGGCTGGCAAAAGGATACGGGCCTGCTCTGAGGATATGGGGGCGGCATACCTGATGGGCATCAACGTCAATCAATCGGTGTCTATAACCTTCGCGATCGGCTCAGCACTTGCCGTCACCGCTGGTGTCCTGATAGGTATATATTACAGCGCCGTCTATCCCACGATGGGCTGGTTTGCCGGATTGAGAGGATTCATTTGCGCAGTAACCGGCGGAATCGGAAGCATCCCGGGGGCCATGCTGGGCGGGGTGCTGCTGGGACTGGGTGAGAATCTGGGCGCAGGGCTGCTCTCCTCCGGTTACCGTGACGCCATCGCCTTTGCCCTGCTGATCCTGGTGATGATTTTTCGCCCCACCGGTATATTCGCACGAGAACAGAAGAGTTCGCTATGAGCAGATTCCTCCCTCGTCGCGTTAACCTTCTCACCCTGAGCCTCATCGTCGCACTGCTGATACCAGCCTTCTACCGCCAATCCTTCTTCCTGCACATCCTCGTGCTGCTGGCTATTTGGGTGATTCTTACCGACTCGCTGAATTTCGTGACCGGGTTTGCGGGCCAGCTAGCGCTTGGGCACGCGGCTTTTGTCACCATCGGGGGCTACACTGGCGCTTTGTTGATGCTGAACCACGGGTGGTCTTTCTGGACAGCGCTCCTGATTGGAGGCGGCACGGCGTTCGCCTCCGGGTTGATACTGGGCGTGCTCGCCCTGCGCCTGCGCGGCGATTACCTGGGCATGGTGACGTTGGGGTTTGGAGAAATCGTGCGCGTCACCGCCATCAACTGGGTTTCACTCACTCGTGGGCCAATGGGACTACCGGGTATACCTCGCCCGACGATCTTTGGCTATACCTTTCTCGGAGAGTTACCGTTCTATTACCTGGCTATCGTGCTGGTCGTTTTCACCCACGTCACCATCGAACGGATGTTGTTCTCCCGCTTCGGGAGGGCTTGCCTGGCATTGCGAGACGACGAAGCGGCTGCCGAAGCCATGGGCATCGAGACCTACCAGTACAAGGTGCTGGCCTTCTGTATCTCCTCTGGTTATGCCGGCCTGGCTGGTGTCTTCTATGCCTCCTGGACCACCCTGTTCAGCCCCGATTCGTTCCAGCTCACCGATTCCATCATGATGTGCGTCATGAACACGTTGGGCGGCATCGGAAGCCTGATCGGCGCCATTCCAGGGGCAATGATCATCGGCGCTCTGCCCGAGCTCCTGCGCCCCTTCACCACCGGCCCTAACATTGCCAGCCTACGTCTGGCGGGTGTAGGAGTGCTGATGGTCCTGCTGCTCATTGTGCGGCCCCAGGGCCTTGCCGGGATGTCGATCAAGCCGGTGTATATTTCGCTCGAACCGCTCTACCGGTTGTTAAAACGCGGGATTGCGCCCAAAGAGATCAAGACCACAGGGGGTGAATGATGCCAACCGAACTGCTCAAAACAGAAGCCGTGACCAAGGCTTTCGGCGGCCTGGTTGCCGTCCGGAGCGTGGACGTGTCCATCATCGAAGGCCAGATTCTGGGCCTGATCGGGCCGAATGGCGCCGGTAAGACTACCCTGTTCAACCTGCTCACCGGAGTGTATCCGGTGACCAGCGGGGAGATTTATTTCAAGGGGGAGCGCATCACCAACCTGAGGCAGAGCAAGATCGTCCCGCGAGGGATTTGCCGCACCTTCCAGGAGCTACGGGTATTTAAAAATTTGACCGTCCTGGATAACGTCCTGATCGGTATGCATACCCAGAGCCGCGGCAACGTGGTCGATGCCCTGCTCAACCTTCCTTGGGCTAAGGCCGAGAAGGAAAGGACCACCCAGGAGGCGATATACTACCTGGAATTGCTGGGATTAGCCGATAAGAAAGACTTACTGGTCTCCAGCCTGCCCTACGGCGACCAGCGCCGGGTGGAAGTAGCACGCGCCCTGGCCGCCAAGCCAGATTTGCTGCTATTGGATGAGCCGGCCGCTGGCATGAATATCTCGGAGGCAGCCAAGCTGACCGAGTTTATCAAATGGCTGAATATCGAGTTGAAGAAGACCATTCTGCTAATCGAGCACAACATGCGGGTGGTCATGCCGGTCGCCGATCACGTGGTGGTGCTTAACCAGGGAGAAAAGATTTTTGAAGGAAGCCCGGCCGAAGTGCAAAAATCTCTCAAGGTTATCGAAGCCTATCTTGGCACGGCTTACCTGCGGGACAGGCAAGGGTAATGAATCATGCTAAAAATCGACAACCTTTACGTCGCATATGGAGCAATCGAAGCCCTGCATGGGATTTCCATCGAAGTCAACGAAGGCGAGATCGTCGCTATCATCGGCAGCAATGGCGCCGGTAAGAGCACGCTGCTGAACACCATCTCCGGTCTGCTGCGCCCCAAACACGGGACGATCTATTTCAACGACATTCGCCTGGACACCACGCCCCCCGATCACATCGTAGCGCTGGGCATCTGCCAGGTCCCGGAAGGGCGCCGGATTTTCTCCACGATGACCGTTATCGAAAACCTTGAAATGGGGGGCCAGCTTGCCCAGAATCGGAAGACCTATAAACAGAATCTGGGGCGTGTCTTCAAGCTCTTCCCACGCTTGCAGGAACGCATTGGGCAGGTCGCCGGCACGCTCAGCGGCGGCGAGCAACAAATGCTCGCCATCGGGCGTGCGCTGATGGGCAATCCCAGGTTGCTTCTGTTGGATGAACCCTCGCTAGGCCTGGCGCCGGTGCTCGTCGAGGAGGTCTACCGGGTGATCTCCGAGATCCAGGCTGAAGGCACAGCGATCCTGCTTGTCGAGCAGAACGCCTACCAGGGCTTAAAGGTTGCAAACCGGGGCTACGTGATCGAGACCGGAAACATAGTTTTGGCGGATGAATCTTCCCGGCTGCTCAATAACGACCAGGTCAGGGAAGCATATTTAGGTGGATAATGGATTATGGGGTGATCGTGCGCATGGCCTTGCTGGCCCTGATCACCGGAAAAGCTCCTTGAGTGTTACCGAAGTTCCCAAAAGGCTGCCTTCGGCGAGGGAGTACACCAGATGAAATTGATCTGCTCGCTATGCAAAATCCAATCTTGCCAGTACGAGCCGGGCACCAAAGAGCCGCCCGGATACTGCGCCATGGCTTCCTCCGAGACAGAAGTGCTTGGCGCCCTGGAGGGGGCCAGGCAATCCTACGCGCTGGATGGAGAAGAGAGGAAAATTGCCCTGGCCGCCGCCCGGACGGAAGCGGCCGGCTACCTGCGCTGGCCCAGGGTGCAGGAGATCATGGAGTTTGCCTGGCGCATCGGAGCCGGACACCTGGGAATCGCCCACTGCATTGGCCTGATCGAAGAAGCGCGCATCTTCCAGAAAATCCTGCAGGCCAATGGCTTCCGGGTCTCCAGCGTGTGCTGCAAGGTGGGCTCGATCTCGAAACTTGGGGTTGGCCTGAGACCGGACGAAACCCTGTGCCCCGACGGCAGCCACGATCCCCTGTGCAATCCGGTGGCCCAGGCCGAGCTGCTGAACAACGCTGGCAGCGAGCTGAACGTGCTGGTGGGCCTGTGCGTAGGCCACGATTCGCTGTTCATCCGCCATTCCAAGGCGTTGGTAACGGTGCTGGTCGCCAAGGACCGGGTCACCGGCCATAATCCCGCGGCGGCGCTGTACGCCAGCCACTCATACTTTAACCGCCTGTATCATTTACCCCACGTGGAGAGTTAGTCTATGGAAGACAGGGCGACTGCTGTTTATAACTCGACCGGCCGGATCAAGCGCATATTACTGGGTAAGCCCACCTATCATGAGATCCTGCCCGTCAGCGACGTGGCGCGCGACCTGCACGACGCCGGCGTCGAGCAGGACCGGGAGACCAAGTTCAAGCAACATGGAGAGCTAGAAAGCGTGTTCGTCGACCTGGGCATTTCCATCAGTTGGGTAGAGCCGCTGGACCCCGAGGTGCACTGGTCGATGTTCACCCGCGATTTCGGCTCCAACACCCCGGATGGCATCCTGCTGGGGAAGTTCCGTTACATGGAACGCAAGGAAGAGGTGCGCGTGGCGGAGAGGGCGCTACGGGCGCAAGGCGAGAACATACTGCCCCAGCGCATCACGCGCGGCTGCGTCGAAGGCGGGGACTGTTACTGGATCGACGAGAACACCCTGCTGATCGGGAATGGCAACCGTTCGACCTATGCCGGTTTCGAGAACGCCCGCGAGATATTGGCCGAATACGGCAAGCGCGTATTCGTAATCGAGTTCCTCTCGAAATGGAACCACCTGGACATCATATTCTCGCCGGTGGCCGAGAAGCTGGCCGTGGTCTGCGAAGATGCAGTGCCAGATTACTTCATCGGCTTCCTGGACGCGCTCGGCTGGGAGCGGATCATGGTGCCTGGCGATTACGCCCTGAAATGCGAGATCAATCTACTGGCCCTGGGTGACGACCGGGTGCTGTCCTTTCGCGGCAACCGCCTGAACGAGGCGCTCAGGGCGCACGGATTGACCGTTTACGACCCGGAATACAGCTACTTCACCGCGGCCGGCGGAGGCCCGCACTGCTCAACCTTCGAGCTGGAGCGGGAGCCATAAGGAATATCCGAAAATCTGGGTGGTTGGCGGGCATCATAAGCTCGTCCACCACCCAGATTTTCGATCTTTTTCCACTCAACGCTTTTTATATCATCTAAATCAACGCCTGCTCGAAGGCGCGCAGGTCGCTGGCTATCAGGATATCCACGTCGGTGACGCCGCTCCCGCCGGTGGGGGTCAGGTCCATCGGGCAACTGGAGGCCACGCACAGCAGGTCCATCTCGGCACGCAAGACGATCATATCGCCCGGGCGGGAGCGCGGCTCGCCGGTGATCACCCGTCCATCCTCGCCCACGGTGGTGTTCATGAAGATGTTGAACGGCGGAAAGGGCACAGGGCGGCCCCCCCAGCCGAATTCCGCCGTTGCCTCCAGGAAGTTTTGCTGGCAACTACGGTGCTCCTTTACCCCAAAATATAGCAGGTAGCGCAGCGGGTCGCAGGGGGGATAGAGCAGGTCGTGCCAGCCCACGTCGTCGGCCAGCACGGTGAAGATAGGCTGCCGGCGGTTGGTGACGAACTGGTCGCCGACCCTGGGTTGCAGCGACTGGATGTGGGCGATGGTGTGCGGGGGCGAGGAATAGTGGTCGTAGTCCCTGGCGTCGATCGCCCAAAAGTCCACGCACTGGCCTCCCGCCGGGTCGACCACGGCGATTACCTGTCCGCGGGCGGCCTTAAAGGCACACCCCCGGCCGGCTGGGACGTGGATGCGTTGCAGGATGGGATTGGGTGAAGAGGTCATGGGGGTGCTCCTGTAGTCTCTCGAATTGACACATCCGGGGAGACGAGACCGAGATAATACGATGAAATTGGGTAAATCGTAATGGTAATTATACCGATCAGTTGGGATAAATGCATTTGTGTGAGTCCAATATTGTCCGACATGCCTGAGTCTGTCACATAAGCGGTTGAAATCGGACAAGAATTGGCAGGTTCCTGGTAGGATGGATATTCTCAAACACCCATCACCAGGAGCCTGCCATGTCCATTGTCATCCTTCGGCTGCCAGATGTCAAGCGCAACAACAAAATTCGTCCGCAGAAGTGTCGATATTGCCAGGAAGAGACCTTTCAGCGCTGGAGCCAGGTACATAAGCCGGTGCGCGATAGCCGCTATCGCAGCGTGCAGGTATACCGCTATCGCTGCTGGTACTGCCGTCGCAGCTTTCGCCACTATCCGGAAGGGGTTGATCGAGCCGATCAGACCCGGCTTCTGCGCAGGTTGGTGGTGCTATTCTGGGTGTTGGGCTTGAGCTTGCGCGGCGCGGCGAGCGTGCTTTCCGCCTTCGGGGTGAAGCTCAGCCACATGACGGTCTGGCGAGACTTGCAGGAGCAAGTCAGGTTGTTCCAGACGCGTCGCCATATTCAGCCGGTGGCCATTGCGCAGGTGGACGAGGCCAACCCATGGGCTGTCAAACGCTTCTTGGAGCCGCTGGTCAAACGCCTGGGGATAAGCGTGATCTTCACCGATGACCTGGGCATTCCGCACGGTGGCAGAGAAACTGGGTGTGGAGCACCAGATATGCCAGTTCCATGTGCGCCGCTGGGTGGGCCGCAGCCTGGGCGAGCTGCGCCAAACGGCGCCGAAAGAATGGCTGTGGGTGCTCGACGAAGTCAAGGGCTTGCTGGAGTAGCTGCCGCCGGAAGGCAGTCGCCGCTTGTACGAGCTGTGGAAACAGATCCCCGAAAGGCGCAGCGGGCAGGGTCAACCACTCTCGCCCCTCAGCCAATTGCGGGATTTGCTCATCCGCTTGAGCGAACACTGACCCACCTATCGGGTCTTTGCCTGGGACAAGCAGGTGCGTGGACCAATAATGGCACCGAACAGGCCATCGGTCGCATGAAGATGCGTAGCCGGACGGTGCGAGGCTGCAAATCCTGGCCAGTTATATGGGCGGCGTTGATGTTGGCTGGTTTGGTGTGGCCTGGTGAGATGGGAATTGTGCGGAGAGCACAGCGCTGGCACCAATTTTCCCCAATTCACCAACCGTGTATGTTACAACCACCTGAGAGTTCTACCCTTGATAAGACTTAGAATATCTTCTAACCTGGAAAGAGCACCAGGTTCCCGCAATGATATGGGAATTTTGTTTGTAAAAGCCGCAGGATATTGTGTGGCTTAATAAAACTGCCCCTCCGGAGGTCAGGAAGGGCAGCTTCTTGGTCGTCAAATTTCTAGGCTTCGTTGAGGAAAGAGATGGAGGGTTGGCCCTCCACGCCGGCTTTCTCCATCGCTGCTTTCAGCTCGGGAGATTGGGCGTATTTGTGGGCGTTCGCCAGCGAATCCCACTTATAAATTGCGGTTATATTGTTCGGATCGCTTTCGTTCCGATAAACAAGTGACGAGAGCTCGCCATTTCTTGTGCGCAAATCGGCTGCTGAATCAAATACCTTTTTCCATTCTGCGAAGTCCTTTACCTGATGTTGAACTAATATACTGGCCATGCTGATTATCTCCTGGTATAAGATTTGGGCAAACTTGAACTTCTGCTGGATGGCGCTCTGAGCACATTACGGTGAGTGGCCCAAAAAACCGGGCAACCTGACCTTGTATCAAATTGCCCGGGAGGGAAGCCTGAATCAGTAGTTGTATATATATTTGACCTTATTAGTCATTTAACTACAGGAACTCATTTAGTAGATGAGAATTGGGTGAGTGTTTACAGCTTTAACAAAGTCTGCCATTGAGCCGTCAAAATCAGTGCAAGTACTTGGCCAGGATGAGCACAAAATCGTCGTATAGCCTGAGTGAGGTTGCACAGGTTATTACGCCGACCCAAGCCAATACACACGACGGCCTGTGGCGGCTGAACGGCATGCCGGGGATCGGCGAATACGAATACAGCACCGCTCATCCGCATGCGGTCAGATACGCGGGGGAGTGATCACGTATAACTATGGCACCCGAGGCAGTGCGATCACCCGCAACTACCAGGGGCACATCTACAACCTCAGTTACGACGAGGAGAACCGCCTGGCAAGCGTGAGCGGGACGATCAGCGCTTCGTTCAAGTATGAAGGGGATGGGGTGCGGGTGCAGGCCACCATCGCAGGCGTGGCCACGGCCTATGTTGGAAACTATCCCTCGACTTCGATCGGGACATACTTTGAATGGACTAGCAGCGCCAGCACGATGGTGAAATATTTCTACGCCAACGTGCAGCGCATCGCCATGGCACCGAGACAGGCTCCAACCGCAAGTGGATCCTCACCGACCACCTGGGCAGCACAGCGATCACTGCCAACCGCACTGTGTCGAAATACGGTGAATTGCGCTACAAAGCCTGGGGCAAGATCCGTTACGCATGGAGAACGACGCCCACCGATTACCGTTACACCGGGCAGCGGCAGTATGATGAGTCTGGCGGGGACGACGGCTTATACTTTTACAACGCCCGCCGGTACGACCCGGCGCCGGGCAGGTTCATCCAAATGGATTCGATCGTGCCCAATCCCGGACACCCCGGTGCATAGGATCGATATGCGTACGTTATGAATAATCCCCTCAAATTCATCGATCCTTCGGGGTATGGCGCCTGTGATGATCCTCAGTATGCTGAAGATTTGTGTGCGTATTACGAGCCTTCAGAGAAGGAAATGATCTCCCAGATAAAATCTTACTTGTTCACTAAATATGGATGGAAAGTAAATAACGTGAGTACGGGTTAGGCGGGCAGGCAAGCCAACGCCTCTCGACCTAAAGACGGTTTTTTCGGTTGACGAGCATAAGCGATCAGCCCCCAAAGGAGATTGACCAAGAAACTGGTCATACTGCGATGGCGAGAGTGCTCGATCTGGGAAATGTTCCTAAGTTGATCAATCACACTCTCGATGATGGCTCGCTTCCTCAGCAAG
>Ga0073934_10000724_pt1:2500-89570 | contig 89570 bp, 88 predicted proteins | sample LarsenN4metaG_FD_76834 | JGI IMG/M metagenome (GOLD analysis project Ga0073934, IMG submission 76834) | Hot spring sediment bacterial and archeal communities from British Columbia, Canada, to study Microbial Dark Matter (Phase II) - Larsen... ...
GCCACCACGATTGCCAGATAGGTCAGCGGCCGCGCCTGCCACGTCTTCGTCTGCACCGCGAAGTGAAGGGCGCCGAGCAGGGCCGCGGGATAGGTGAGCAGGTGCAGGCGCCGCCATCCCGCCGCTCCCAGCCGGCGCACCGAGAGGTTGTTCGACGTCAGCGCCAGCGGAACCATCAGCACCAGCGCCGCCATGCCGATCGTGATGTAGGGCCGCTTCGCGATGTCGCCCAGGGCCTGACCGAGGAGAAGCCCCATGTCGAGCACCAGCCACGCCGCGAGGTGCAGGAGGATGTAGAAGAAGGCCAGGAGCCCGATCGCGCGGCGGTACTTCAGCAGGTTCACCCCGGCATAGCGGCGCAGCGGGGTGATGCAGAGGACGGCGATCAGGAGCCACAGCCCCCACAGGCCCAGGCGGTGTTCGACGGCCTTGACCGGATCCACGCCGAGCCGGTCGGCCGCGCCGAGCCAGAACAGCCACAGCGGCGGCACCGCGCCCAGCACGTAGAGCGGCCAGGCCGGCACCTTCCGCAGCCACCCGTTCACGCGGTCGGCGGCAGCCATCAGTAGAACTTCGCCAGGTCCATCCCGGCATAGAGGCCGGCGACATGCTCGCCATAGCCGTTGAACATCAGCGTCTCCTGCCGCCCGCCGAACAGGCCCGAGCCGATCCGCCGCTCGCTCGCCTGGCTCCAGCGCGGGTGGTCCACCTCGGGGTTCACGTTGGCATAGAAGCCATATTCGTGCGGCGCCATCGTGCTCCAGGTCGTCACCGGCTGGTCGGCCACCAGCGTGATGCGCACGATCGCCTTGATCGACTTGAACCCGTATTTCCACGGCACGACCAGCCGGATCGGCGCGCCGTTCTGGTTCGGCAGGTCCTCGCCGTAAAGGCCCGTCGCAAGGATCGTCAGCGGATGCATCGCCTCGTCGATCCGCAGCCCCTCGCGATAGGGCCAGTCGAGGATCGGCGCGCGCTGGCCCGGCATCTCCTCGGGGCGCAGCAGGGTCTCGAAGGCCACGTATTTCGCCCCCGGCTGCACCCCCACGCGGTTCAGCACGCCGGCCAGTTCCAGCCCGATCCAGGGCACGACCATCGACCACGCCTCGACGCAGCGGAAGCGGTAGATGCGCTCTTCCAGCGGCAGGCCCGCGATCAGGTCCCCGACAGCATAGTCGCCGGGCCGGTCCACCAGCCCGTCCATGGTGACCGTCCAGGGCGAGGTCGTCAGTCCGCCCGCCGCGGCCGCCGGATCGCCCTTGCCGGTGCCGAATTCGTAGTAGTTGTTGTAGGTCGTGATGTCCTCGAGGCTGTTGGGCTCCTCCGCCACGGAATAGCGCGACGGCCGTGCGTCGAGTTTCGCCGCCGCCGGGCCGGCCGCGAAGGCCGCCGCCGCGGTGAGGCCCGACGCGACGAACCGGCGGCGGTTCATGAACATGGCCCTCGGCGTCACGTCGGACCATCCGAGATCGGGCCTGAATCGCGTCTTCATCTTTCCCTCCGTCCTCGACCGGGGTGGTCAGACAGGATACGCACCGCCGCCGGCAATGGTTGCGTCACGACTGCGTGCCCGTCGATGCCCCAATTCCCGCGCGACCGCCCTCACGTTACATCACGCGCGCCTGACAAGTTCGTCATTTGAAATCCGCGGGCGCGCGGGCTTAGGGCGCGCCGCCGCCGCGTCAAGGGCCGCGGCGCCTCGTCCGGCGCGAATCCCCCCTGATCCGGCCCCCACGACCTGCCGTAGTCCGCTGCACTGCCGCACCGACGGCAAGACAACCGGACACAGGAGATCAGGATGATCCGCAGGACGTTTATCGCGCTGACCGCCGCCACCGCCTTCGCCGCGCCCGCCTGGGCCGCCGACAAGGACATCGTGGACACCGCCGTCGGCGCCGGCAACTTCACCACGCTCGTCGCCGCGGTGCAGGCCGCGGGCCTGGTCGAGACGCTGAAGGGCGAGGGCCCCTTCACCGTCTTCGCGCCCACCGACGCGGCCTTCGCCGCGCTTCCCGCCGGGACCGTCGAGGACCTTCTGAAGCCCGAGAACAAGGACAAGCTCGTCGCGGTTCTTACCTACCACGTCGTGCCGGGCAAGGTGATGTCGGGCGACCTGACCGAAGGCATGAAGGCCGCGACGGTGCAGGGCGGCGAGGTGACGATCACGCTCGAGGGCGGCCCGAAGGTCAACGGCGCCGTCATCTCGGCGCCCGACATCGAGGCGACCAACGGCGTCATCCACGTCATCGATTCGGTCATCCTGCCGCCGATGTGACCGCGGCCGACCCCCGGGCCGGGTAGGGAATTCACGACCCGGCCCGATCCTGCATTCCGAATCGGGGCGTTCTGCGGGACAATCCCGGGAACGTCCCGCCCCGGGGCCCCGGCCGCGCGGCGCGTGGCGCAAAGCGACCGGTGGCACCATGGCACGCATCTTCCGGCTTCTCCTGCTGATTGCCCTCGCGGCGCTCGCCGGGCAGGCCGCAGCGGCCGCCGACCGCATCGCGCTGGTCATCGGCATGTCGGACTACCGCAGCATCCCGAAGCTCCGGAACACCGTCAACGACGCGCGGCTGGTGTCGGAGACGCTCGCCGGTATCGGCTTCGAGGTGACGACCCTGATCGACAAGGGCCGCGACGAGGTGATGGCGACCCTCGGCGAATTCGCCTTCCGCGCCGAGGCGGCCGACCTGGCGCTGATCTACTTCGCCGGCCACGGCGTCGAGGTGCAGGGCGAGAACTTCCTCATCCCGATCGACGCCGAGGTGCGGTCGAACCGCGACATCCAGACGCAGTCGCTGTCGCTGGACGATTTCCTCGCCGCGGTGGACCGGGCGCGCAAGATGCGCATCGTCATCCTCGACAGCTGCCGCAACAACCCCTTCCCCGACTTCATCGACCTGACCTCGGCCGAGGCGGCGAGCGGCATCAAGGTCGATGGCCGCGGCGCCGGCGGGCTTGCCGCGCCCTCGCCCGACCGCGGCACCCTCGTTGCCTTCGCCGCCCGTGCCGGCCAGGTCGCGCTGGACGGCGAGGGCGAGAACAGCCACTTCGCGCGCGCCCTGCACGAAAAGCTCGCCCAGCCCGGGGTCGAGATCGGCATCATGTTCCGCCAGGTCCGCGATGCGGTCCTTGCCGAGACCGGCAACCTGCAGGAGCCCAACACCTACGGCGCCCTGCCCGGTGTTCCCTTCTATCTCGCGGGCTCGCCCGAGGAACGCGAGGCGCTGGCCGTCCCGGACCTGACCGCGGCCTGGTCGCGGATCAAGCCCGAGCAGGAGGTCCAGCTTGCCGCGCTGGCCGAAAAGGGCGACGCGCGGTCGATGCTCGGCCTCGCCTACATGCGGCTCGACCCGGAATCGGACCGCTACGATCCCGAATCCGCTGCCGAGCTCCTGCGCCGGAGCGCCGCGCAGGGCGATCCCGAGGCCCAGTTCCAGCTTGCCCGCCTCTACGAGAAGGGCATCGGCGTTCCTGGCGACCTCGCGCGGGCGCTGTCGCTCTATCAGGCCGCGGCCGATCAGGATTTCCCCGATGCGGTCAACGAGATGGGCTTCTTCTACTTCAACGGCGCGCTTGGCCTGCCGATCGACCAGGCAAAGGCGCTGGAGCTTTTCCGCCGCGCCGCCGACCTGCGCCAGCCGGAGGCGATGTTCAACATGGCAAGCTTCATCGACGACGGCCTCGTGCCCGGCCTCGGGCCCCGGGACGCGGCGGCCTATCTCTACAGCGCCCTGCGCGCCGGAAGCGCCAACGTCCTGCGCGAGCTTGGCGAGAACCCGCGATCCTTCAAGAAGGCGACGCGGGCGGCCCTGCAGGAGGCCCTGCGCGACAACGGTTTCTATGCCGGCCCGATCGACGGCGACTTCGGCCCCGGCACGCAGAAGGCGGTCCGGGCCGCCTACGGCATTCTGGAAGCGGGGTGATCGCGATGACCGGAGCCAGGAAGTTCCTCTGCGGGCTTGCCGGGGCGCTGCTCCTGGCCGGGGCCGCGTCCGGTGCAGCGGCCGCGCCGGTCGTCGCGCCACCCGGCCTCGGGACGGCCTTCCGGCTCGCGGCGGCCGAGCGGCCCGGCAGCGGAGAGGCGGCCCTGATCCCCGTCCAGGGCTGCGGTACCGACTGCCCTCCGCCCGCATACACCCATGACGGTCCCGATCCGTCTCCCGGGCCGGTCGGCCTGAGCTCCTCGAACACCGACGCCATCGTCGACCTGATCGCCGAGGCCAACACCACCTGCGGGGCGCTGATCCTGAAGAAGCGGAAGGCCTACCGCATCGACTGCCTGCGCTGGTACTACCGCCGGATCGCCGAGACGATCCCCGACAACAGCGACTACCGCCCGATCCGCGAGGCGCTGGAACGCGCGGCCGACCGGCTGGATGCGATCGTCAGGAAGTACCGCGACCGCGAGGCGGACAGGATCGCGCCGCGTATCCGCAACCAGCCGCTGGCGCCGCGGATGGATCCGATCCGCGCGGTGGCCGAGGCGAACGAGCCGCGCGCCGCGCGCGAGGCGGCGAAGGTCGTCGAGGAGACGAAGATCGTCATCCTGCGGTCGGGCGAGGATCCGACGCGGCGCACCGCGCATTACCGCGAGATCGCAAGCGCCGTGGACGCGAACCTCGTCATCCTGCGGTCGGCCTGATCGGCGGCCGCGGGGCGCGACTCAGCGCTCGGACCAGACTGCCATCTCGCAGCCGCCGGGTTCGCGGAAGTGGAACCGGCGGCCGCCCGGAAAGGCGAAGGCCGGCCGCGTGACGGTTCCGCCGGCGGCGCGGACGGCCGCCTCAGCCGCCTCGAGATCGGCGGCCTTCACGATCACCAGCGGGGCGGCGGCCCGGCCCGGGGTGCCGTCGATCCCGCCGTCGATCCCGGCCCCGTCAAGCCCCTGATAGTCCGGCCCGTAATCGACGAAGCCCCAGCCGAAGGCGGCGGCGAGGAAGGACCGGGTCGCCGCCACGTCCCGGCTCGGGAATTCCACATAGTCGATCCTGAGCATCGCGCGCCCCCTGTTCGCCCTGTTGTTCCTGTTATGTTCTACACTTTCCCGGACGCGGATGCAAAGAAAAAGGCGGGCCCCGCGGGGCCCGCCCCTGCTGCCGCGGCCGCGGCGCTCAGTGCAGGACGGCATCCTCCGGCCGCATCCGGCCGCTCCGCGCCACGCGCTCCCCGACGATCAGCCCGTCGGCCCCGGCCGTCACGTGGACTGTCTCGCCGTCCTTCACGTCGCCCGCGAGGATCATCTCGGCCAGCGGGTCCTGCAGCGAACGCTGGATCACCCGCTTCAGCGGCCGCGCGCCGAACACCGGATCGTAGCCCTCTTCGGCCAGCCACCGGCGCGCGCTGTCGTCGAGGTCGAGCCTGATCTTGCGCGCCGCCAGCCGCTTTTCCAGCCGCCTGAGCTGGATCTCGACGATCCCGCCCATGTCGGCCCGCGTCAGCCGGTCGAAGATGATCGTCTCGTCCAGCCGGTTCAGGAACTCGGGCCGGAAATGCGCCCGGACCGCCTCCATCACCTCGCGCCGGGCGGCCGCGGAATCCGACCCTTCCGGCAGCTGCGACAACGCCTGGCTGCCGAGGTTCGACGTCAGCACGATCAGCGTCTGCTTGAAGTCCACCCGGTGGCCCTGCCCGTCGGTCAGGATGCCGTCGTCCAGCACCTGGAGCAGGACGTTGAAGACGTCCGGATGCGCCTTCTCGACCTCGTCGAACAGCACGACCTGATAGGGCCGCCGCCGGACCGCCTCGGTCAGGACGCCGCCCTCGTCATAGCCGACATAGCCGGGCGGCGCGCCGATCAGCCGGGCCACGGAGTGCTTCTCCATGAACTCCGACATGTCGATGCGGACCATCGCGTGCTCGTCGTCGAAGAGGTATTCGGCCAGCGCCTTGGTCAGTTCGGTCTTGCCGACGCCGGTCGGCCCGAGGAACAGGAACGACCCGAGCGGGCGGTTCTCGTCCTGAAGGCCGGCGCGCGCGCGCCGCACCGCGTTCGACACGGCGACGACCGCCTGGCGCTGCCCGATCACGCGCTTGCCGAGCTCTTCCTCCATCTTCAGCAGCTTGTCGCGTTCGCCCTCGAGCATCTTCGAGGTCGGGATGCCGGTCCAGCGTTCGACCACCTCGGCGATCTGCTCTGGGCGCACGGCCTCCTCGACCATCGGCCCGTCGTCGGAAGCCTCGGCCTCGGCGAGCTTGCGCTCCAGTTCCGGGATGCGCCCGTACTGGAGTTCGCCCGCCCGGGCGAAGTTGCCCTCGCGCTTGGCCTGCTCCAGTTCGTTGCGCGCCGCCTCGAGCTGTTCCTTCAGCCCGCGGGCCGATTCCAGCCGGTCGCGTTCGGCCTGCCACTTCGCCGTCATCTCGGCCGAGCGCTGCTGCAGGTCCGCCAGTTCCTTCTCAAGCCGTTCCAGGCGGTCGCGCGAGGCGGCGTCGTCCTCCTTGCGCAGGGCCTCGGCCTCGATCTGAAGCTGGAGGATCTGCCGGTCGAGCGCGTCAAGCTCCTCGGGCTTCGAATCGACCTCCATGCGAAGGCGGCTCGCCGCCTCGTCCACCAGGTCGATCGCCTTGTCCGGCAGGAAGCGGTCGGTGATGTAGCGGTGCGACAGCGTCGCCGCGGCGACGAGCGCCGCGTCCGAGATGCGCACGCCGTGGTGCATCTCGTACTTCTCCTTGATGCCGCGCAGGATCGACACCGTGTCCTCGACCGTCGGTTCCTGCACCATGACCGGCTGGAACCGCCGGGCCAGGGCCGCGTCCTTCTCGATGTACTTGCGGTACTCGTCCAGCGTCGTCGCGCCGACGCAGTGCAGCTCGCCCCGCGCCAGGCTCGGCTTGATCAGGTTGGCCGCGTCCATCGCGCCGTCGGTCTTGCCCGCGCCGACCAGCGTGTGCAGCTCGTCGATGAAGAGGATGATCTCGCCGGCGGCGGCCTCGATCTCCTTCAGGATCGCCTTCAGACGCTCCTCGAACTCGCCGCGGTATTTCGACCCGGCGATCAGCGCGCCCATGTCGAGCGCCATCAGGCGCTTGTTCTTCAGGCTCTCGGGCACGTCGCCGTTGACGATCCGGAGCGCCAGCCCCTCGGCGATGGCGGTCTTGCCCACGCCCGGCTCGCCGATCAGCACCGGGTTGTTCTTGGTCCGCCGGCTCAGCACCTGCATGGTGCGCCGGATCTCCTCGTCACGCCCGATGATCGGGTCGATCTTGCCCTGCTCGGCCGCCTCGGTCAGGTCGCGCGCGTATTTCTTCAGCGCCTCGAACGTGTCCTCGGCGCTGGCCGAATCGGCCGTGCGGCCCTTGCGGATGTCGTTGATCGCGGCGTTGAGGTTCTGCGCCGTCACCGCGCCCGCATCGAGCGCGTCCTTGGCGCGGGTGTTGACCATCGCCAGCGCCATCAGGATGCGCTCCACCGCGACGAAGCTGTCCTTCGCCTTGCCGGCGAGCTTCTCCGCCTCGTCCAGCACCCGGACCAGCGCCGGATCGACATAGACCTGACCGTCGCCGCCCGTCACCCTGGGCAGCCGGCTCACCGCCAGGTTGACGGCCTCGGCCACCCGTTCGGGCGAGCCGCCCGCACGCCGGATCAGGTTGGACGACAGGCCCTGTTCGTCATCCATGAGTGCCTTCAGAAGATGCTCCGGCAGCACCCGCTGATGCCCCTCGCGCATCGCGATGGTCTGTGCGGCCTGAAGGAAACCGCGCGACCGTTCCGTGAACTTTTCCATGTTCATCGGCTATCTCCTTTCATGAAGCCCCCGGGATGGAAGCGCCGCCCTTCGTGAGGCACGGCATGGTCCGGGTCTTGACCCTCAGGTGAGCGCGCGGTCCGCCGATTTCAAGCGGCCCCGAGCGCGATTCTGCCGGGTTCGCTGCCGTAAACGCTCCGGCAACCGGGATCGGCCAGACTGCCCCCGACCCTGCCAGAACGGAGGCCAGGATGTACGTCCGCAACCGCGAACTCCGCCAGCTCCTGCGGCGCGCCGCGCGCCGCGTCGCCCGCGCCCTCGCCGGCACCCGGACCGCAAGGGCCTGACCGCCATGCGCATCCTCGCCGAACGCATCCTCGCCCCCGTCCGCGACCGCCGCACGGGCCGCGTCGGGGCCACGGTCTGCCTGCTCGTCGGCGGAACTGGCGCCGGGCCGACCGAGGTGCGCCTTGCCGTCTCCGCGCCTGCGCGCGCGCCCGGCTCGCCGCCCCTGCGCCGCCGCCTCGCGGCGCAGGCCAAGCTGATCCTCTACGCCGAATCCGCCCGCGCCGGGGCGGCCCGCCGGGCGGCCTGAGGGGGGAAGCTTGACACGCGGGCGGCGCCGGGGGACACCCGCGCACCCCGACCCGCGGAGCCCGCCCCGTGTCCACCGCCCCCGACGACCGCCTCATCGTCGCCCTCGACCTTCCCCATGCCGTCGCGGGGCACGCGCTCGTCATGCGTCTCGGCGATGCGGTCTCGTTCTACAAGATCGGGCTCGGGATGCTGACGGGCGGCGGGCTGGCGCTCGCCCGCGAACTGAAGGACGACCACGGCAAGCGCGTCTTCCTCGACCTCAAGCTCTTCGACATCGGCGCCACCGTCGAGGCGGCGGTGCGGGGCCTCTCCGCCTTCGGGCCCGATTTCCTGACCGTGCATGGCGATCCGCAGGTGGTCGCCGCGGCGCGGGAGGGCGCGGGGGGCGGGCCAACCCGCATCCTCGCGGTGACGGTCCTCACCTCGCTTGACCGCGCCGATCTCGACGCGGCGCTGATCCGGCCCGGCGCGCTGTCCGAGATCGTCACCGAACGCGCCCGGCGCGCCTTCGCCGCCGGCGCGGACGGCGTCATCGCAAGCCCCCGCGAAGCGGCGCTGATCCGCGCCCTGCCCGAGGCGCAGGGCCGGCTGATCGTGACGCCCGGCGTCCGCCCCGCGGGCGCCGCGCGCGGGGATCAGAAGCGCACGGCGACCCCGGCCGAGGCGATCGCCGCCGGCGCCGACCACATCGTCGTCGGCCGCCCGGTCTGGGCTGCGCCGGACCCGGCCGCGGCCGCGCGCGCCATCCTCGAAAGCCTGCCGCCGGCCTGACCGGGCTCAGCCGGGCGCGGGCAGCGCCTGCACCTCGATCGAAAGGCCCGCGCCCTTCGGATAGACGGCCCAGCCGAAGGCGAGGAAGCCCAGGACCAGCGCGGCGAGGGCGATCTTGCGCAGGATCCGCCGGCCGCCGCGGCGCCGTTCCTGCGTCCCCGGCGCGGGGACGATCTGCAATGGGGTCGGCTCAATGCTTGCCATTCTGAAATTCCTTCCGCGCCGGTCTTGCGCCGGCGTCCTTCCGCTGCCTGCGGCCCCGCAATACCACTTCGCGCGGCCCCGCTCAGCCCCCGCGCCGGCCGTGCGGCAATTCCCGGCCTGCGCCGGCTCACGGTCGGCGGCAACCCGCACAGGCGGTGCATCCGGGCAACACCGCGGGCCGTGATCCGCCGGTTTTGCAGCTTTGAGGCGAACTCAGGCCGACGGATTCGCGCGAAATCCGCCTAACCCCGTCCGGTCAGGGATTGTCGTTGATGTCCGTGTGCCAGACCTTCGGCCCCTCGGCCTTGCCGTGGAACACCTTGCGGAAGACCGCCCAGGCCGCCAGCGAGGCGAGCGCGAAGACGAACAGCAGCACCGGACCCGACCCGCCCAGCAGCCCCGCCGCCAGCAGCAGCCCGGTCAGCACGGCCCCCGCCGCGAAGCCGAGCAGGATCTGCCCCGGCATCATCAGTTCGAGGATGGCGAGCAGCCCGCCCGCCGTCAGCCAGATCCACCATTCCTGCCAGAGCGCCATCAGCCCTTCCCCCTCAGCATGCGGAACGCATCCCCGAACGCATCGGCCAGGTTCGCCGGCAGGATCACCACCTGCTTGCCCTGGCCGGCCGCGATCTGCGCCATCGCCTCGACCTGCTTCAGCGCGACCTGGTACTGCGCCGCCTCGAGCCCGCTTTCCTTGATCGTCGCCGCGATCACGCCGGTCGCGTAGGCCTCGGCATCCGCCGTGATCCGCTTCGCCTTGGCGGCCTGTTCGGCGGCATAGAGTTCGCCGTCGGCCGCCAGTTCCACCGCCCGCCGCTTGCCTTCGGCCTCCGTCACCTGGGCCCGCCGCGCCCGTTCGGCGTTCAGCTGCTGGAGCATCGCCGCCCGTGTCGCCTCGTCGAGGTTCACGTCGAGGATCTCGACCCGCGTCACCTCGATCCCCCAGTCGTCCACGACGTTGATCAGCGCATCCCGGATCTTGCCGATCAGCGCCGCCCGGTTCGACTGGACGTGGTCGAGGTCCATCGCCCCGATCTCGGCGCGCACGATGCCCGCCACCGTCGTCGAGATCGCGCCGTCAACGTCGCGGATGCGGTAGACCGTCTTTTCCGGCTCGGTGATCCGGTAGAACACCGAGGTGTCCACCGTCACCAGCACGTTGTCCGCGGTGATCGCGTCCTGCTTGTGGGTCGGCAACTGCCGTTCGAGGACCGAGACCTTGTGCGCCACGCGGTCGAGGAAGGGAACGATCAGGTTGATCCCCGGCCCGAGCACCGACCGCAGCTTGCCGAAGCGTTCGACCACGAACTTCTCGGACTGGGGCACGATCCTGACACCGAGGAAGATGCACAGGATGATGAAGATGGCGACGACGATCCAGACAGCGTTTCCGCCGACGAGGTTTTCCATGCTTGGGCTCCGGTCCCTTCCGTTTTCTTGCGCCAAGTATTGCAGGCGGGGGCGCCACGGGAAAGTGGCGTAATCCGCCATTGCGCCCCGACCGCGCCCCGCCCGCGCCTGAACCTGCGCCGGGCCTGTTCGCCGTCCGTTCGCCGGCCGCATTCCGGCCGCCCCGCGGCGGTGCTATCCTTCCCCCATGCCCGCCCTCTGCCGCGACTGCCTGACCCAGTTCGACGCCGGCCCGCGCTGCCCGGCCTGCCGCGGCCCGCGCGTGCTGGAACACCCCGAGCTGTTCGACCTGACGATCGCGCACATGGATTGCGACGCCTTCTATGCCAGCGTCGAGAAGCGCGACGACCCCGGCCTGCGCGACCGTCCGGTCATCGTCGGCGGCGGCCACCGGGGCGTGGTCTCGACCTGCTGCTACATCGCGCGGATCAGGGGCGTGCGCTCGGCCATGCCGATGTTCCGCGCCCTTCAGCTCTGCCCCGAGGCGGTGGTGGTGAAGCCCCGCTTCGACGCCTATGTCGCGGCGTCGAAGGCGATCCGCGCGATGATGGAGGAACTGACCCCCCAGGTCGAGCCGCTCTCGCTCGACGAGGCCTTCCTCGACCTCGGCGGGACGGCCCGGCTGCACCGGGCGCCGCCCGCGGTGCTGCTGGCGCGCCTTGTCAGACGGATGGAGACCGAGCTCGGGCTGACCGGCTCGATCGGCCTGTCGCACAACAAGTTCCTCGCCAAGCTCGCCTCCGATCTCGACAAGCCGCGCGGCTTCTCGGTCATCGGCCGCGCCGAGACGCCGGATTTCCTGAAGGACAGGCCGGTCCGCATGATCTGGGGGGTCGGCAGCGCCACCCAGGCCGCGCTCGAAGCGCGCGGCATCCGCACCTTCGCCGATCTCCGCCGCTGGGAACGCAAGGACCTCGGCCATGCCTTCGGCGCGATGGGCGACCGGCTCTGGCACCTGTGCCGCGGCGAGGACAGCCGCCGCGTCGATCCGCACGACAGGCCGAAATCGATCTCGAACGAGACGACCTTCGACGCCGACACCGGCGATCGCGGCCTTCTCGAGGGCCACCTCTGGCGGCTTGCCGAGAAGACCTCGGACCGGGCCAAGGCGAAGGGCCTTGCCGGTCAGGTCGTCACGCTGAAGCTGCGCCGGACCGATTTCGCCATCCTCACCCGCCGGGAAACGCTGCGCCAGCCGACCCAGCTTGCCGACACGATCTACACCTCTGCCGCGCGCCTGCTGGCCGGCGTGACCGCGCCCGGTCCCTTCCGCCTGATCGGCGTCGGGATCTCGGGCCTCGTGCCGGACAGCGCGGCCGATCTCACGGCCGACCTTCTCGATCCCGGCGCGGCCCGGCGGGCCGGGGCCGAACGCGCCGCCGACGCCATCCGCGCCCGCTTCGGCCACGATGCCATCATCAGGGGGCGGGCGCTGCGCTGACCGCGGCGGCGCCTATTCGGCGGCCAGACGCCCGCTGCCGCGCCCGATCGCGACGATCTCGGCGATGATCCCGCCGAGGAGCCGCTTGAAGGCCGCGAAGTTCCCGTTCGGGCGGATCTCGGCCTCGTTCATGTAGAGCGCGCGGTCGATCTCGACCTGCACCGCATGCTGCCCCCTGGACGGCCGCCCGTAGGCCTGCGTGATGTAGGCCCCCGCGAAGGGCACGTTGCGCGAGACGCGGAATCCCGCGTCCCGGAAGGCCGCCTCGATCCGGTCCACGATCACCGGCCCGGCCGAGGCGCCGAAGCGGTCGCCGATCACGATGTCGGGCCGCCGGCCGGCAAGCGCAGGCACCGATTCCACCGCCTCGTGCGGCATCGAATGGACATCGACGAGGATCGCCTCGCCGAAGCGCGCCAGCGCGCCGTCGAGCAGAAGCTGGAGCTGCGCGTGGAACGGGTGCCAGCAGCCCTCGATCCGCGACCGGGCATCCGAAAGCGGGATCCGGCCGCGGTAGATCGGGCGCCCGCCCGAGACGACCCGCGGGATCACCCCGAGGCCCGAGGAGATGCGCGGGTTGTGCGCCTGCACCTTCACGCCCTCGACCAGCGCCGGATCCAGTTCGTCGGCGGCGCGGTTGAGGTCGATATAGGCCCGCGGCGCCGTCGCCGTCAGCAGCGGCGCACCGAGATCCGGCACGCAGTCGAGGAGCTGGTCCACGAAGGCGTCCTCGGAGGTGCGGATGGTGCGCTCGTCAAGGATCGAGGATCGCAGGAACCCGGGCGGATAGGACCGCCCGCTGTGGGGGGAGGTGAAGATCAGGCTCGTCGTCCGCTGCCGCGGCTGGAAAAGTTCGTACGGCCGGATCGCCATCGGGTCCCTCTTGCCACGGCCTGCACTATAGCGGGAAATCGCGCCCCGTCGAACCCCGGCGCGCAAATCGGCGTCCGGTGTGCCCGCCGGACACCCCCGACACCCCTTGAAAGGCTGCGGCCAACCTTCTATAGACCCCCGGACTGACGCGGTTCCGCCCGCGTCCTTCGTTTTTCTGGGCGTGGCGGAGAGGCTTCATTCGGGCGCGTAGCTCAGCGGTAGAGCACTACGTTGACATCGTAGGGGTCACAAGTTCGATCCTTGTCGCGCCCACCATCACCGCCCCGGACGGGGCCGAGGAAACCCAAGGCGCATGGTCGCCGCGACAAGGAGACGACCGATGAAGGTCCGCAACTCGCTCCGCTCGCTCAAGACGCGGCACCGCGATTGCCAGATCGTGCGCCGCAAGGGCCGGGTCTACGTCATCAACAAGACCCAGAAGCGGTTCAAGGCCCGCCAGGGCTGAACGGCCGGCCCGCCCGGGCTGCCGGCAGGCCGCCTGCGGGCGGCCTTTTCGTTTGCGCCCGCGCCGGGAAGCGGGATAGTCGGCGCGGCAGCCGGGGCGCCGACCTGCAGGAGGGGGGAACACGGGCTTGACGCATCTCTGGGTCAGGGCAGAGCAGCGCCCGCACGAGGAGCGCGTCGGGGTGACGCCCGAGGGCGTCGCCGCGCTGATCGCGGCGGGCCTGCGGGTGACGGTCGAGGACAGCCGCCAGCGCGCCATCCCGATCGCGGCCTACCGCGCGGCCGGCGCCGAGATCGCCGCCGAGGGGTCATGGGTCGATGCGCCCGAAGCGGCGCTGATCTTCGGGCTCAAGGAGCTTCCCGATGACGGGACGCCCCTCCGCCACCGCCACATCATGTTCGGCCACGCCTTCAAGGGCCAGCCCGCCGGGCAGGTGCTGCTGCGCCGGTTCCGCGCCGGGGGCGGCGCGCTCTACGATCTCGAATACCTGGTGGACGACAGCGGCCGCCGCGTCGCCGCCTTCGGCTACTGGGCGGGCTTTGCCGGCGCCGCGGTGTCGCTCAGGGCCTTCGCGGCCCAGGCCGCGGGCGGCATCTGCGGCCCGGTCGCGACCTGGCGGAACAGGGATGCGCTGGTCGCCGACCTGCGCGCGGACCTTGGCGGCCTGCGCCCGGAGGTAATCGTCATCGGCGCCCTCGGCCGCGTCGGGACCGGCGCCTGTGACCTGTGCACGGCGCTCGGCCTGCGCGTCACCCGCTGGGACATGGCGGAAACCGCGCATGGCGGGCCCTTCCCCGAGGTGCTGGCGCATGCGGTGTTCCTCAACTGCATCCTCGCGCGGCCCGGCTGCCCGGTCTTCGTGCCCGCCTCGGCCCGGACCGCGCCGCGCGCCCTGCGCGTGATCGGCGACATCGCCTGCGATCCGACCTCGGACTTCTCGCCGGTCAGGGTCTATGACCGCGCGACCGACTGGGATGCGCCGGTGCTGCGCGTCCATGACAGCCCGCCGCTCGATGTCATGGCGATCGACAACCTGCCCTCGCTCCTGCCCCGCGAATCGAGCGAGGATTTCGCCGCCCAGCTCTTGCCGTCGCTTCTGGCGCTCGGGCGGCTCGATGACGGTGTCTGGGGGCGCGCGCGAAGGGAATTCGACCGGCACCTGCCGGCGGCCTGAAAAGGGGGGAAGGGATGGCGAGGATCCACTGGTGCGGAACCGGGCTTTCGGCAGTGCCGGGGCTGCGGCGGCTGATCGAGCGCGGTCACGACGTCACCGTCTGGAACCGCACCGTCGCGAAGGCGCGCGAAGCGGTCGGCGACCTGACCGGCGACATCCGCGAATACGACCCCGCCGCGCTCGACGCCGCGCTCGCCAGGGGCGACGTCGCGGTGTCCATGCTGCCCGCCGACCAGCATCCCGGCATCGCGCGGGTCTGCGTCGCGCGCGGGGCGCATTTCGTCTCGTCAAGCTACATCGCCCCCGAGATGCGCGAACTCGACGATCCGGCGCGGCTCGCCGGCGTCGCCCTCGTGAACGAGGTCGGGCTCGACCCCGGCATCGACCACATGATGGCGCATGACCTGGTCGCGGCCTACCGCGCCTCGCCGGCCTACGATGCCCGCAACGTGATGTCCTTCACCTCCTACTGCGGCGGCATCCCGAAGGTTCCGAACGCCTTCCGCTACAAGTTCTCGTGGTCGCCGCTTGGCGTGCTCAAGGCGCTGCGCTCGCCCTCGCGGTCGATCCGCGACTTCTCCGAGCTGCGCGTCCAGCGTCCCTGGGACGCGATCACCTCCTACACCGCGCCGCTGCCGGTGCCCGAGACCTTCGAGGTCTATCCCAACCGCGATTCGATCCCGTTCATCGCGGAATATCGCTTCGACCCGTCCTGGCCGGTCAGGGACTTCGTGCGCGGCACCATCCGCCTGAACGGCTGGGCGGAGGCCTGGGCGCCCGTCTTCGCCGAGATCGAGACGCTCTCCGGGCCGGAGGGCGAGGCGCGGCTGAAGGAGATGTCGGACCGCTTCTGGCGCGAGAACGCCTATGGCCCGGACGACCCGGACCGCGTGGTCCTGTTCGTGTCGCTGAGGGCCGAGAAGGCCGGCCAGCCGGTGTTCCACCGCACCTGGGCGCTCGACGCCTGGGGGGACGTGCGCGGCACGGCGATGGCGCGGCTCGTCTCGGTGCCGGTCGCGCTGGCGGTGGAATCGGTGCTGAACCGCGAGATCCCCTCCGGCGTCCACCCCGCGCCGCACGAACCCCGCCTCGTCGGGCGCTGGCTCGAGGAGGTCGGGCACCTCGCGCAGTACATGCGGCGGGTGGACCACCTCGCCTGAGGCGCGGACCTGCGCCCCCTAGAGGCGCCGCATGAGCGGATAGTAGATCCAGTCGGGCAGGAACTGCCCCAGCCGGAACAGGGCCGCGAAGCCGCGCGGGAAGTTGGCCGAGAAGCCGTGCCCGTTCATCCGGGCGAAGTAGCGGCGCGCGGCTTCGCCGGCCTCGAGGATGAAGGGCATGGTGAAGTCGTTCTTGTCGGTCAGGCGCGTCCGGATGAAGCCTGGGTTGATAAGCTGCACCTCGACGCCCGTGCCCTGCAGGTCGGAGCGCATCGTTTCGGCGAGGTGCATGACGGCCGCCTTCGAGGCGCCGTAGCCGATCGCCCCGGGAAGCCCGCGGAACCCCGACAGCGAGCCGGTCAGGACGATGTGCCCCCGGCCCCGCGCCACCATTCCCGGCACGACCTGGCCGAGGACCCGCGCCGCGCCGGTGGCGTTGACATCGAACATCGCCTCCACCTGGTCGGCGTTCCAGTCCTGCGCCCGCATCGGCCAGTAGACGGCCGCCAGCCAGACCAACCCGTCGATCCGTCCGGCGGCATCGGCCGCCGACCGCACCGCGGCGCTGTCGGTCACGTCCATCGGCACCACCTCCGCCCGGCCCGGCAGGCCGGCCGCCACCGCCCGGAGCTTGTCCTCGTTGCGCGCCGACAGCACCAGCTCCGCGCCGGCGCGGCTCATCTCGGCCGCGAGCGCCGCGCCGAGGCCTTCGCTCGCTCCGACCAGCCAGTAGCGCCTTCCGGCCCAGTCCCGCATCCCTCAGCCGGTCCTGCGCCGGATGGTGGCGACAAGCTCGGCCACCTTGAAGCCGAACTTGCGGAACTGGCTGCGGTTCATGATCGTGCCGTTCGGCATAAGATACATCCAGTCGGTCACCTTCAGGACATGCCCGCCGGCATCGTCGGGCAGCCTGATCGGATAGCGCAGCACGACCGCGCTGCCGGACTGCCGACCGAGCCCGCCGCCCGGCACGTCATCCGCCTCGGCCCGGATCGCGCCGTCATTGCCGAGCGTCAGGCGCCATTCCCGGCGCTGCCGGCGGCCACTCTCGTAGCGGAAGTCCTCGGTCATCACGCAGCGGTTCCCGCTCCAGCGCGCCTGTGCGTCGGCGACGAAGCGCGCGCTGACGCGCCCGGTCGGCCCGTAGATGACGCCCTCCATCAGCAGCTCGCCCGACAGCTGCGTGCGGATGTCGAAGGGCGGCGCCTCGCCGCTGTAGTCGGCGGGCCGCTGCGCCATGAACCCCGCCAGCCGCTGGTGCCCGGCGACCAGCGTCATGGCGATGCCCGCCCCGAGGCCGGCGTAAAGGAGCTCCTCCATCACCTAGTCCTCCGGCAGCCGCGTCACCGCCAGAAGGGCGATGGCTGCGATCTTCAGGGCGCAGGGCACCACGGCATAAAGGATCGTCAGCGTGCGCAGCGCGGCGTCCGCGTTCGCGCCCCCGGTCACGAACCCGCTGCGCTGCAGGACGGGCAGCAGGATCGCGGCGGCAAAGGCAAGCGTGAACTTGGTCGCGAAAGACCACAGGCCGAACCCCGTCCCGGCGCCGGGGGCGATCACCGCCAGGCGGCGCGAGAAGAGCGCGGGCAGGATCACCATGTCGGCGCCCAGCATCGCGCCCGACAGGATGCAGACGATGGCGAAGGCCAGGATCTGGCCGCTGCCGAGGGTCGCCGCGTAGGCGAAGGCGAGGACGGACATAACCATCGCCGCCAGCAGCACGGGGCGCGGCCGGAACCGCTGCGCCGCGCGCGCCCAGACCGGTGCGGCGGCGGCGGCGGAGAGGAAGAAGAGGATCAGCAGCGGGCCTTCCCAGCCCGGCGCGCCGAGGCGGCTTTCGACGAAGAACAGGAACAGCGTCGATGTCACCGCGACCGGCGCGGCGTTGACGAGCGCCAGCACGAGAAGGCCGAAGGCGATCCGGTCGCCGAGCACCGCGGAGAAGCCGCTGGGGCCGGTCGCGACCGGCGCCCGCCATTCCCGCCGCATCGCGTAGGCCGCGAGCGCGCAGACCGCCGCGAAGGCTGCCGCGAAGGCGGCGTAGGGGCCGACGGGAAGGCCGGCCAGCGCCGCCGGGGCCATCGCCGCCAGGCAGACGCCGATCAGCGCCCCGCCCTCGCGCCAGCCGGCCAGGCGCAGGTCGCCGCCCGGCCCCATCCCGGCGCCGCGCACGACCCCGCGCGCGTAGAAGGCGATGGTCAGGGAACTGTAGGCGGTGAAGAGGACGGCGAGCGTCAGCGCGAACCAGAGGACCGGCGCCACCGGCGGGGCGACCGCGAAGAGCCCGGCCATCGCCAGCGCCATCATCAGCGTCGCCGCGCCGGCCGCCGCCGGCCGCGCCGGGCCGAGCCGCGCGACCAGCCAGCCCAGCGCGGGATCCTGCACCAGATCGAACAGGCGCAGCCCGAACAGCACGGCGCCGAGCAGCCCGAGGCCGATGCCGAACTCCTCGGCATAGACCTTCGGCGCGTGGATGTAGATCGGCAGCCCGGCCATCGCCAGCATCGCGGCGAAGAGCGAATAGGCCGCCAGCGGCGCCTCCGCGCCGGCCGCCGTGGCCGCCCCGGCGGGGGCCGCGGGCGCGGCGACCGTCACCGCGACACCTCCTCGGCCGGGGGTGCCGGGCGGGCGCGGAACTCCGCCCCCTTCCACCACAGGATCAGCGCCTGCCAGTGGATCAGCCCCAGGACCCGGCGCGAGCCGAAGGGCCGGCGCAGGCAGGCCCGGAGGATCGACCGGTTGGTCAGCGGGTGCCGCTCGCCCGTCAGGGTCGCCAGCATCCCGCCGCCGTCCTTCTGGTAGTCGATCCGGATGTGGATCCTGTCCGTCCGGATGTCGAAGTTGAAACGATAGACCCCCTGCACCGGCTGGAACGGCGAGACGTGCAGGACCTTCGCGGCGGTCAGCCGGTCCTCGGGCCGGATCGGGCCGAGATCGGGGCGATGGCAGAGATAGGAATGGCGGTCCCCGTAGGTGTTCGTCACCTCGGCGATCACCACGCGCAGCGCGTCCTTACCGTCGCGGCACAGCCAGAAGCTGACCGGGTTGAAGACGTGGCCGAGCACGCGCGGCTGCGCGAGAAGCTCGATCCACAGCCCGGGCAGGGCCAGCCCGTGGGCGCGCAGCACCTCGCGCACCCAGGCGGGGCCGCGCCCCTTTCCGGGCGCGCCGCCGTGGTCGGCGTCATGGACCGCGGTCAGGTTGCCCCGGTTGCGCGAGAACAGGGCGGGGCCAGCGACCGGCGCCTCGGCATCGAGAAGCACGTAGTCCACGCCATAGCTGAAGGCGTTCCGCGTCGCGTCGCGCCGCCCGTGGAACGTCCGGCCCCGGATATGGTCCACGCCGCTCATGCCGCAAGCCGCCGCTCCCCGATCCGCGCCATCTCCCCGACCACATCCGCGGCGCTGGCGAAGCCGTCCTCGTGGAACCCGTTGCGCATCCAGGCGCCGCAGAACCAGATGCCGGACTGCCCGTTCATCGCCCGCAGCCGGGCCTGCGCCGCCACCGCCGCCAGATCATAGACCGGATGGCGGAATGTCACCTCGTCATAGACCAGTTCGTCGCGGATCGGCCGCACGGGATTGAGCGTCACGAAATGCGGATCGTCGGCCGGAATCGGCTGAAGCGAGTTCATCCAGTAGGTCAGGCTGATCGCATCGGGACGCGGGCCCTGTTCCTCGGTATAGACCCAGCTTGACCACGCCCCCCTGCGCTTCGGCATCACCGAAGGGTCGGCGTGCAGAATCGCCCTGTTCGGCTGATAGCGGATCGCGGCGAGGGCGCCGCGCTCGGCCGGCGTGGCGTCGGCCAGAAGCCGCAGGCTGTCGTCGGAATGGGTGGCAAGGACGACATCGTCGAACCGTTCCCAGGCGCCGCCCGAGACCCGCACCTCGACCCCGCCGCCGCCGCGGCGGACGCCTTCCACCGGCGCGCCGGTGCGGATCTCGACCCCAGCGGACCTCAGCTGCCGCTCCAGCCGCCCGACATATTCGGCCGAGCCGCCCCTCACCGTCAGCCACTGGTGCTTCTGCGAATAGTCGAGCAGGGCGTGGTTCTTCAGGAATTCGATCATCGTGCGGGCGGGAAAGTCGAGGATGCCGCGCGTCGGCGTGGACCAGATCGCCCCCGACAGCGGCGTCAGGTAATAGTCGCGGAACCAGGCGCCGCCGCCCGTCCGCTCCACCAGCCCGCCGATGGTCAGGCCCGGCTCGCCGCACAGCTCCGGCGCCAGGCGGTTGAAGCGGAGGATGTCGCGCAGCATGGTCAGGAACTGCGGCCGCAGCAGGTTCCGCGGCTGGATGAAGATCGTCGCGAGGCTGGCAAGGCCGTATTCGATGCGCCCGCCGTCGATCGACACGCCGAAGCTCATGTCGCTGTTTGCCACCGGCACCCCGAGGCGGTCGAAGAGGCGCGACAGGCCGGGATAGTTCACCCGGTTGAAGACGATGAACCCGGTATCCACGGGCTGGTCCCCGCGCCGTCCAGCGATCACGGTGCGGGCGTGGCCGCCGAGCCGGCGTTCGGCCTCGATCAGGACCACGCTGTCGGTCTCCGACAGCAGATGCGCGGCCGCCATGCCGGAAATTCCCCCGCCGATGACGGCGATGCGCCGCGGCGGGCGGCCCGAATGTTCGAACGGCATGAGGCTCGCTTCCCTTCTGTCCCTCCTGCCTCTTACGCAGCGGGCGGGCCGGCGGATCAGCCCGGCCGGCATCGGACGGCCCCCGGAGGATGGCGCGGGATCGCGAGTGATCCGGGCGCCGCAGCCCCGCGTAGACCTTCCATGTTGACCGGAACGGCGAGTCTGGCATTTCTGGAACGGCCGGGTGCCGCGGGCGCTGCGGCCGTGCCGGCCAGAGCGGTGCGACAGAGGTTGCCGGGACCGGGACGGGCAGTGACGACCGAAACGCGCGAAGCGGACTGGGTGGAGGCGATGCTGCGGGTGCGGGACTACCGCGACACCGCCGCATTCGAATCGATTTTCCGCCACTTCGCGCCGCGCGTGAAGGCGTTCCTGATGAAGTCCGGCGCCGATGCCGGCGTCGCGGATGAATGCATGCAGGACGTGATGGCCACGGTCTGGACCAAGGCGGGTCTCTTCGACCCGTCGCGCGCCAGCCTCGCCACCTGGGTCTTCACCATCGCCCGCAACCGCCGGATCGATACCATCCGGCGCGCCCGGCGGCCCGAGCCCGACGACCTGGCCTGGGGCCCGGAAAGCGAGCCCGACCAGGCCGACGTGATGGCCATGCAGCAGGAATCGGCGCGCCTCGGGCGCGCGATGGAACAGCTTCCCGCCGCCCAGCGCGACCTGATCGAGCGCGCCTATTTCGGCGACTACAGCCACAGCGAGATCGCGGCCCAGACCGGCCTGCCCCTCGGAACGATCAAATCCCGGATTCGCCTGGCGCTCGATCGCCTGCGCCACGAAATGAAGATGAAATGATGACCGACACGATCCGCCACCACCTTTCGCCCGAGGTCCTCGCGGCCTATTCGACGGGCGACCTGCCCGAGGCGTTCAGCCTTGTCGTCGCAACGCACGTGTCGCTTTGCGACGACTGCCGCGCGACGCTCGAAAGCCTCGATGCCATCGGCGGCGCGGTGCTCGAATCCTGCGCCGCGGAGGCCGTCGCGCCGACGAGCTTCGAGGCGACGATGAAGCGGGTCACGGGCGAGGACAGGTCCGAGCAGCAGCCGCGCCCGATCCGCGCCCGCGGCCTCTTTCCCGCCGCGCTTCAGGACTATGTGGGCGGCGATGTCGAGGCGGTGCGCTGGCGGCCGGTCGGGATGGGGGTGCGGCAGGCGATCCTGCCGACCGCGCCGGGCTCGTCGGTGCGGCTTCTCCTGATTCCGCCCGGGGCGGCGATGCCCAGCCATTCGCACCGCGGCCGCGAGATGACGATCGTCCTTCAGGGCGCCTTCAGCGACGAGGGCGGACGCTACGGGCGCGGCGATGTCGAGATGGCCGACGACGATGTCCGCCACGCGCCGGTCGCCGAACAGGGCGAGCCCTGCATCTGCCTTGCCGCGACGGAGGCGCCGCTCAGGTTCCGCGGCCTCCTGCCGCGGCTCACCCAGTCCTTCTTCCGGATCTGATCCTCAGCTCCGCCCGAACAGGCGCTCGAGGTCGGCGAGCTTGAGTTCGACATGGGTCGGCCGCCCGTGGTTGCACTGGCCCGACAGCGGCGTCGCCTCCATCTCGCGCAGGAGCGCATCCATCTCCTCGGTCCGCAGGCGGCGTCCCGACCGCACCGATCCGTGGCAGGCCATGCGGCTGAGGACGGCATCGATCCGCGCGCCGAGAAGGCCGCTCGACCCGAGGTCGGCCAGCTCGTCCGCGATGTCGCGCAGCAGCGCCCCGGCATCGACCGGCCCGAGGATCGCCGGCGTCGCGCGGACGGCGACCGCCCCGCCGAAGGGCTCGATCACCAGTCCCAGCTCCGCCAGCGCGTCGGCATGGTCGAGCAGCGCCTGCGCGCGCAGCCTGTCCATCTCGACGATGGCGGGGACCAGAAGCTCCTGCGCCGCCACGCCCGCCGCCTCGCGCTGCCGCTTCAGTTTCTCGTAGACAAGGCGTTCGTGCGCGGCGTGCTGATCGACGATCACGATCCCGTCGGCGGTCTGCGCCACGATCCAGTTGCCGTGGAGCTGGGCGCGGGCCGCCCCCAGCGGGCGGGAGACCGCGCCCGGGTCCGGGACGGGCTCCGCATCGGGTTCCGCATCGGGTTCCGGCGCCGCGGCCTGCGGCGGCTCCGCGAAGGCAAGGCCGAAGCCCTCGGGCGCCTGCAGCCTGAAGGCCTGCGACAGCGCGCGCGGGCCGGGACGGTCCATCTGGTAGATGCGGGCCGGCGCCGGCCCCGGTTGCAGGGCCGCCAGCGCGGCGCTGCCGACCGTGTCCGAGGTCCGGTGCCCGGCCCCGGCAAGGGCCGCCCTCACGCCGGTGACCACCAGCGCACGCGCGGCCTCCGGCTCGCGGAAGCGGACCTCTGACTTCGCGGGATGGACGTTCACGTCCACCCGTTCGGGATCGCAGGTCAGGAACAGGACGGCGGCCGGATGCCGGTCGCGCGGCAGGACATCGGCATAGGCCGCGCGCAGCGCCCCGGTCAGGGCCCTGTCCCGCACCGGCCGGCCGTTGACATAGACGAACTGCTCCACCGCGGCGCCGCGCGAATAGGTCGGCAGGGCGGCAAGCCCGCCGAGCCGCAGGCCGTCCCGCTCGGCCAGGACTTCGACGGCGTTGGCGGCGAACTCCGCCCCGAGCAGGACCCGCAGCCGGTGCCGCAGGGCCTCGCCGGGCTCGCCCGCCTCCGCATCGGCGCGCAGGATCAGGCGGTCGCCGTCGGCGCCGGTCTCGGAAAGGGTGAAGGCGACATCCGGCCGCGCGATGGCAAGCCGCCGGACCGCGTCCGCGACGGCCTGCGTCTCCGCCCGGTCCGAGCGCAGGAACTTCAGCCGCGCCGGCGTGGCGAAGAACAGGTCCCGCACCTCGACCGCCGTGCCGCGGTCGCGCGCCGCGGGGCGCACCGCGTCCATCCGGCCCGCGGTGACGGCAAGCGAGGCCGCCTCTCCCTCCGCCGCGCGCGAGCGGATCGTCAGCCGCGACACCGCCGCGAGCGAGGGCAGCGCCTCGCCCCGGAAGCCGAAGGAGCGGATGTTGAGGAGGTCCGCGCCGTCGAGCTTCGAGGTCGCGTGCCGGCTGAGGGCAAGGGGCAGGTCCTCGGCCGACATGCCGTGGCCGTCATCGGTGACGCGGATCAGCGACTTCCCGCCATCCGCGATGACGATCTCGATGCGCCGGGCGCCGGCGTCGAGCGCGTTCTCGACCAGTTCCTTGACCGCGCTCGCCGGCCGTTCGACGACCTCCCCGGCCGCGATCCGGTTCACCGTCGCCTCGTCAAGCTGCCGTATGACAGGCCGTATCTTGGGGCTGGGTGCGTTCATGCCACTACCCATAGCATGACCGCGTGGATTCGTCCAAGCGCGGCGCGGGCCGCTCCGCCCCCTACTGCGCGGCGGGGTCGGGCGGCGCCCCCACGGTCCGCACGCCGGCCCGCCGCCACCGCTCGAGCTCGGCATACTTGTCCAGCGAATAGGGGCGATAGGCCTTGAAATAGACGTTGACATTGAACAGCCGCTCCAGCGGCCGGCCGCGGTTCTCGCTGCGGAAGGCGAGATCCTCGGCGGCAAGGATCTCGCGGATGTTCGGGGTCACCCCGAACCGGGTCGCGTAGGCGATCAGCGCGCCGTCGCGCGTCGGACGTCCCGTCCGCACGAGGCGGTCGGGGTTGCCGCCAAGCGCGGCGACGGCATCGGCCTCGGGCGTGGGATCGGCGAGGTTCGTCCCGCCCGGCGTCGGGTCCGGCAGGGCGGCGATGTCCTCCGGCATCTGCAGGGGCTTGGTGGGCACGATCGCGAACTCGTCCGGTGCCCGCGTCGGCGACTTGACGTTCATCAGGATCGGGTCGCCGCGCTCGCAGCCCGCAAGAGCCAGAACGGCGGCCAGCGCGCACACCATGCCCTTCGCGGCGTCGATCATCCGGTCCACCCTGCGGCCCTCTGAAGCCTTATTGCCCGCGTCATAGAGCAATCGCAAGCCGGCGTCACGCCGGCTTCTCGCGGCCGGCGAACAGGATCAGGCCGATCGCCCCGGCAAAGATGGCGATGTCGGCGACGTTGAACGAATAGGGATTCGTCCATCCCGGCAGCGAGGTATTGAGGAAGTCGGCGACCGCGCCGTAGAGGACCCGGTCCACCGCATTGCCGATCGCCCCGCCGATCAGGAGCCCGGCCGAGACCCGCGCCGCCGGCGGCTGCGCCGACCGCGCGATCCAGATCCACACCCAGGCCGAGACCGCGACCGACACCGCGACCAGAAGCCAGGGCATCCAGGCGCGGGACGACGACAGCAGCCCGAAGTTGACCCCTTCGTTCCAGGCCATGCGCAGGTTCAGCCAGGGCGGCAGCACGTCGATGGCGCCCTTCTGGTCAAGGCCCATCCCGTGCACGATCGCCGCCTTGCTGATCTGGTCGACAAGGAAGATCGCGATCGCGGTGAAGGCCGTCAGGCGCATCGGGAACCCCTAGTGCCGGAAGTGACGCAGGCCGGTGAAGACCATCGCGAGGCCGAGCCGGTCGGCCGCCGCGATCACCTCGGCGTCCTGCACCGACCCGCCCGGCTGGATGACGGCCCTCGCCCCCGCCTCGGCAAGGGCGACGATCCCGTCCGGGAACGGGAAGAAGGCGTCGGAGGCGACCGCCGCGCCCGCGGCGGGGGAGGCCGGCAGGCCGAGCGTTTCGGCCATGTCGGCGGCCTTGCGCGCGGCGATGCGGGTCGAATCGACCCGGCTCATCTGCCCGGCCCCGATGCCGACGGTCGCGCGCCCCTTCGCGAAGACGATCGCGTTCGACTTCACGTGCTTGGCCACCCGCCAGGCGAAGAGCAGGTCGTCCATCTCTGCCGGCTCCGGCCGGCGCCGGGTGACGACGCGCAGCGCGGCAGGGTCGATCCGGCCGCTGTCCCGGTCCTGAACAAGGAAGCCGCCGGACACCTGGCGGAACACAAGTCCGCCCGCCGCGGGGTCGGGCAGCGCGCCGGTGGTCAGCAGGCGCAGGTTCTTCCGGGCGGCGAAGACGGCCTTTGCCTCCTCGTCCGCGTCGGGGGCGACGACGACCTCGGTGAAGATGCGGCTGATCTCCGCGGCGGTGGCGCCGTCGAGCCGCCGGTTCAGCGCCACGATGCCGCCGAAGGCCGAGGTCCGGTCGCAGTCGAGCGCCCGCCGATAGGCCTCGGCCGGGGTCGCGCCAAGGGCGACGCCGCAGGGATTGGCGTGCTTCACGATCACGCAGGCCGCGGCCTCGGCGGGGTCGAACTCCGCCACCGCCTCGATCGCCGCATCGGTGTCGTTGATGTTGTTGTAGCTCAGCTCCTTGCCCTGCCACTGGGTTGCGGTCGCCACGCCCGGACGGTCGCTGCCGTCGGCATAGAAGGCCGCCGCCTGATGCGGGTTCTCGCCATAGCGCAGGGTCTGCCGCAGCCGGCCGGCAAGGACGCGGCGGCGCGGCGCGGCCTCGCCAGCCGCCTGCGCGAACCATGCCGAGACGGCGGCGTCATAGGCGGCCGTCCGGCCGAAGGCCGTCATCGCCAGCCTCCGGCGGAAGGCCAGGGTCGTGCGGCCGCCGTGGGCGTCGAGTTCGGCAATCAGGGCCGCATAGTCCTCGACATCGGTCAGGACCGAGACCCAGGCATGGTTCTTGGCCGCCGCGCGGATCATCGCCGGGCCGCCGATGTCGATGTTCTCGATCACCCGGGCGGCGTCGGCACCGCCAGCGACGGTCTGCTCGAACGGGTAGAGGTTCACGACCAGAAGGTCGATCGGCTCGATGCCGTGTTCGGCCATCGCGGCGCGGTGGTCCGCATCGTCGCGGATCGCCAGCAGGCCGCCATGCACGCGCGGGTGCAGCGTCTTGACCCGCCCGCCCATGATCTCGGGGAACCCGGTGAGGTCGGCGACATCGCGGACCGGCAGCCCGGCATCGCGCAGCATCCCCGCGCTTCCGCCGGTGGAGAGCAGCTCGACCCCGCGCGCGTGCAGCGCCGCCGCCAGTTCGGCGAGGCCCGTCTTGTCCGAGACCGAGATCAGGGCGCGCCGCAGCGGCGCAAGGTCGGGGGGCGGGGCGGTCGGGGCCGGGACGGTCATGGCGGGCGCTCCGGGGGCTGGTGTCAGGGTTCGGCGGTCTCGTCGTCGCGCTGCGTGTCGCGGATGCCGTGCGGGGTATCCTGGGGCTTGGCGAAGGTCCAGGCGATCTGGCAGGCATAGTCCACCACCGCCGCCGACAGCACGATCTGCTGCGTCGGGCGCGGCTTCAGCCGGGCCGAATCGAAATAGACCGACGGGCGCAGGTTCAGGTCGGCGACGCCGTCATGGCGGAAGACCCACATCTCGCCGCTCTTGAGCGCCAGCGAGACGGCCGTCCCGCCGAGATCGAGCGCGGCATCGACATCCGGGTGCAGGTGGAAATGCACCTCGAAGCGGATGCCGCCGATCCGGTCCCGGGCGACGACGGCCTCGAACCGGCGCCGGTCGCCGGCCGTCATCGCGCCAAGCGTGTCCTCGCCCGACAGCGTGCGCCCGTCCACCGACAGCGTGAGCTGCCGGACATGGGTCATGCCGTGCGTCGCGGCATAGCCGTTGTGCCCGACGAGCAGCCGCTCGCCGTCGAAATCGCCGTCGTGCTGGGCCCAGACCTGATCGGGAACCTCCTCCAGAAGCTGCCGCCGCCGCCCGGCGAAGATGCTTTCCGGCCCGAGGCGCGACGACGAATAGCCGCTGATCGCCAGCGTCGAATGGGAAACCGTCGCCCGTCCGGCGCGGTGCCATTCGCCGCCGAAGGGCAGGCCGGAGCCGCAGTTCACCACCAGCGGCCGCCGCCCGGACGTGACCTCGATCGCCAGCGTCGAGGCATGGGCGTTCAGCGACGCCGCCCCCGAGGGCGGGGCCGCCGCGTCCACGATCACCGTCGTGCGCCCGGCGGCGAGACGGGCATAGCCCATGGCCAGGCCGCGGGCCGTCAGGGCGCGCCCCGGCACTGCGGCCAGCGCCTGGTCGAGCCGCCCCTCCAGCCCGCGCCCGCCGCCGTGGAACCGCGCCAGGCTGCCATCGGCGTGGCGCAGGGCCCGCAGGGTCGGCGCGATGCGGTCGATCGCCGCCAGGTGGTCGGCTTCCGCCCGCCGCCCGGCCTCGGCAAGCGCCGCCGCGGCCCAGGTCAGCAGCGTGAAGACCTCGAGCAGTTCCTCGGGGTTGCGGCTCGGGATGCCGCCTTCGGCATCGACCTCGTCGCGGCAGGCCTCGCCCAGCGCCCTGACCGCCGGGCCGACATGGCCGTCCATCCCGGTCAGCGACAGACCGGCATAGACAAGCCCCGTCAGCGCCTCGAAGCGCGGCAGGCCCGGCGGCGCCGCCTTCCAGCGCCGGGACAGGAAGATCGTCTGCTGACCGAGGCTGCGGAAGAACGCCTCGCCGTCGGCCTTGCCGCGCCCGTTCAGAAGGAAGATCGCGTGGTTGATCCAGCGGATCAGCCGCCGCCCGGTCAGGTCGGGGGTCCAGCCCGGCCCGCTGCCGCGCCCGTAGCGCGCGATCCAGCCCTGCGTCCAGTCCTGCGCCCGGCTGCGGGCCGTGGCGTCGCCGACGGCGGCAAGGTCGTCGAGCCAGCGGAACCCGTGCATTTCCTCGGCAAAGCGCGGATCGGGCACCGGCAGGTCCCAGATCGCGACGCCCGGCCCCTCGATCAGGAAGCCGGCAAAGCGGAAGTTGCCCGCAACAAGCTGCCGCCCCCGCGCCAGGCTGCCGATCGTGCGCGGCTCGGGCTGGCTGACGAAGCCGGTGGCCGGCCGGGACAGTGCGGCAAGGCGGGCGTGCAGGCGATGCATCGCACCCACCCGCGCACCGGACGGGGTCTCACTCCGCGCCATGTCCGCCGTTCCCTGTCCCTGCCCCGGGATCCCGTTTCTGCTCGCGGCCGACGATACCCGGACCCTTGCCCCCTGTCATCGCGGTTTCCTCCCCGCCTCAGCCGGGCCGCCGCAGCGCGGCGAAGTAGAAGCCGTCGAGTCCGCCGTAGTCGGGCCAGTAGTCCGGGCGCAGCCGGACCCCGCCCTCCGGGCTGCGCCAGGCCGGATCGAGGCCCGCGATCTCCGGCGTCGCGGCCGCAAGGCCCAGGGCGCGGTGCCGGTCGAGCGCCGCGGCGACCTGGCGTTCGCCCTCCTCGGGCAGCAGCGAGCAGGTGGCGAAGACGCAGACCCCGCCGGGCCGGACGAAGCCGAGCGCGCGGTCGATCAGCCGCTCCTGGAGGGCGACCAGGTCGCGCAGCCCCTCGGCGGTGCGGACGAAGGGCAGGTCGGGATGGCGGCGGATCGTGCCGGTGGCCGTGCAGGGCGCATCCAGCATCACCGCGTCGAACGCCGTTTCCGGCTCCCAGTGCAGCGCGTCGGCGACCTCGATCCGGGCGGACAGCCCGCAGCGGGCCAGGTTCTCCCGCAGCCGCTCCAGCCGCGGCGCCGAGAGGTCGAGCGCCGTCACCTCCGCCCCGCCCGCCGCCAGCTGCAGCGTCTTGCCCCCCGGCGCCGCGCAGAGGTCGAGCACCCGCGTGCCGCGCAGCTCCCCCAGCGCGCGCACCGGCAGGGCCGCGGCGGCATCCTGCACCCACCATTCGCCCCCGGCATAGCCGGCCAGCGTCGAGACCTGCCCGCCCCCGGCGAGGCGGACCGTGCCGGTCGGCAGGACCTGCCCGCCGAGGCGCGCGGCGATCTCCCCCGCCCGCGCCGGATCGCGCGGGGTCAGGTCGGTCGCCGGCCCGCGCCGGTGCGCCGCCTCGATCGCCAGCACCGCCCGCTTGCCATAGGCCGACAGCAGCCGCCCGCGCAGCCAGCCCGGAAGTTCGTCGGCGGGCAGCGCGTCCCATTCCGCCTGGCCGCGGGCGCAGGCCCTGCGCAGGACGGCGTTGACCAGCCCGGCGAAGCCCTCGCTCCGCCGACCGCCCGACCGCACCGCGCCGACCGCGGCGTTGACGGCGTCATGCGCCGGCGCGCCTTCGGCAAAGACCTCGGCCAGCGCCATCCGCAGCACGGCGTCCACCTCGGGCGGCGGCCCCTTGCGCAGGAACGGCGCGGCGAATCGCCCCGCCTGCTGCCAGTGCCGCAGCGTCGAAAGCGCAAGCCGCTGGGCCCGCGCGCGGTCGGCGGGCGCAAGCCCGGCCAGCGCGCCGCCCGCGATCAGGTCGCTCACCGGCCGCCCGTCGCGCACCACGCCGCGGATCAGGCCAAGCGCGGCGCCCCGCGCGGTGACGGCCGCCCCGGCAGGCTGAAGCTGGCTGCTTGCCTCGTCCATGCGGCGGCCCCTATATCAACGGGGGTTTGCGGGCAAGGATCGCGGCCAGTGGATACGCCTTCGGACAGGACGGACGGAACGGCGCCGCCGGATGCGGCCGCGCGCGCGCTTGCCGAGGCGGCGGCGCGCCGCCAGCACCGGACCGCGCCGCTGCCGGCCGAGTTCGGCGGGCGCGACGGGCCGGACCCGGTGCGCTACGGCGACTGGGAGAAGGACGGGATCGCCGTCGATTTCTGAGGCTCAGTTGAGCCGGAACGAGGCGGAGTCGCCGGCGCCGCGATCGACGGTGAAGCGCAGCTCGCTGTCCCCGCGCGCCTCGACCAGCTGGCAGTTGTAGGGAATCGCCGTCCCGCTCCAGTCCAGCTCCCGGCAGAAGTAGCCGTCCTTCCAGGCCCAGGTCCCGGTGACGCCCCAGCCCAGCGCCGAGCCTTCGATGCGTCCGTCACGGGTGACGCTGAGGCTGATCCGGAACAGGCCGAGGCGCAGTTCCCGCCCCTCGACGAGGGCGACGAACCGGTCCTTGTCGCGCACGGGGACGAAGTCGCTGGCGGCGGCGGGCGGCGCAAGGGCGGCGGCGGCGGCAAGCGCAAGCGCGGCACTGATGCGGGGCAAGGCGGTCCCCTCCGGCCGGGGTTCCGCCGTCTTACGGGCCGCCCGGCGGGCCGGATCAGTCGCCTAGAGCCCCAGCACGTCCGCCATCGTGTATTCGCCCGGCTTGCGGTCCTGCCCCCAGAGGACGGCCCGCAGCGCGCCGCGGGCAAAGATCGCCCGGTCCGTCGCCACGTGGCGGAGGATGACCCGTTCCCCGTCGCCGGCGAAGATCACGTCGTGTTCGCCCACCACGTCGCCGCCCCGGACCGCCGCGAACCCGATCGTGCCGCGCTGCCGCGGCCCGGTGATCCCCTCGCGCGCGCCGGTCCGCATCCCCTCCAGCGTGCCGCCGCGGCCCGCGGCCGCCGCCGCGCCCAGCATCAGGGCGGTGCCGGAGGGCGCATCCACCTTCATCCGGTGATGCGCCTCGACGATCTCGATGTCCCAGTCGGCGTCGAGCGCTTCCGCGACCTTCCGCGTCAGCCCGACCAGCAGGTTGACGCCAAGGCTCATGTTGCCGGCGCGGATGATGACGGCATGGCGGGCCGCGGCCCGGATGCGCGCGAGGTGCGACTCGTCCAGCCCCGTGGTCCCGATGACGTGGACGGCCCGCGCCTGCGCCGCGAGCGCGGCGAATTCGACCGTCGCCGCGGGGGCGGTGAAATCGACCACGCCCTGCGCCTGCGCGAAGGCCGCGACCGGGTCGTCGGTCACGATGATGCCGTTCGGCTGCCCGCCGAGGGCGGTGCCGAGGTCGCGGCCGATCCAGTCGTGGCCGGGCCTTTCGACGGCCGCGTGCAGGCGCAGCCGGTCCGACGCCTGGACCAGCGCGGCGAGCGTCCGGCCCATCCGCCCGGACACGCCCGTGATGACGATCCCCGGTCTTTCGCTCACGCCCGGCCCCTTCCCTGCACCGCGGCCGGTTTAGCCCGCCCCGGCGTCAATGGCAAAGCCCGTTGCAGCGCCCGGCCGCATCGCCTACATGGCGCAGCATGTCCCACAGCCGCTCCAGCCAGGGCTCCGGCCCGTCACAGCGACAGCTTCGCGTGGGCGAGGCGATCCGCCGCAGCCTGTCGGACCTGCTGATGCGCGGCGAGGTGCATGACCCCGAGCTTGACCGAATCTCGATCACCGTGGGCGAGGTGCGCGCCTCGCCCGACCTCAAGGTGGCGACGGCCTATGTGCTTCCCCTCGGCGGCCGGGATCCGGCCGCCGCGATCGGGGCGCTGAACCGCAACCGGGGCGAGCTGCGCCGCCTCGTGGCGCGCGACCTCGCGCTCCGCTTCGCGCCGGAACTGCGGTTCCTCGTGGACGAGACCTACGACAGGCTCGACGCGACGCGCGCGATGTTCGCGGACCCGCGGGTGCGCGACGACGTCTCCCGGAACGGGCCGGATGATACGGACACCTAGCCTTGCCGCGGCGGCGGTCGTCGCGCTTGCAGGCGGCCCCGGCGCCGCCGGCGCCAGCGGCGCCGTCTGCCGCGACATGGACCACGGCGGGCTGTCCTTTGCCGTCTGCGAGGTGCGCGCGGGCGAGGACCTGCGCCTGTGGCTGAACGGGCCGGACGGCCGCCCGGTCGGCACCTTCGCACGCCTGCGCGAGCTTGCCGCCGCCGAGGGACGCCGCGTCGTCTTCGCGATGAATGCCGGGATGTATCACCCGGACCTCTCGCCGGTCGGGCTCTTCGTGGCCGGGGGGACCGAACTTTCGCCGATCGTCACCGCGGCCGGGTCGGGCAATTTCGGGATGCGGCCGAACGGCGTGTTCTGCATCACGGCCGAAGGCTTCGGCGTGATCGAATCGCGTGCCTTCAAGGCCGACCGCCCCGATTGCGGCTTCGCCTCGCAGTCCGGGCCCATGCTGGTGATCGACGGCGAGCTCCACCCCCGCTTCCTGAAGGAGTCCTCCTCGCGCCATGTCCGCAACGGCGTCGGCGTCTCGCCGGACGGGCGCACGGCATGGTTCGCGATCTCCGCCACGCCGGTGACGTTCTGGGAATTCGCGAGCCTCTTCCGCGACGGGCTCGGTTCGGCCGATGCGCTCTACTTCGACGGCAGCGTGTCGCGGCTCTATTCGGCCGAACTCGGGCGCGAGGATTTCGGCTTCCCGATGGGTCCGATCGTCGGACTTCTCGAACCGGCCGGCTGAGCGCCGCGCGAGGCCTGGTCATGGCACGCAGGAACGGCCGCGACATCTCGGGCTGGGTGATCGTGGACAAGCCCGCCGGCGTCACCTCGACGGCGGTGGTGGGGATCGTGCGGCGGGCCTTCGGCGCCCGCAAGGCCGGACATGCCGGCACGCTCGACCCCGACGCCACCGGGGTCCTCGCCGTCGCGCTGGGCGAGGCGACGAAGACCGTCCCCTACGTCACCGCGGGCGAGAAATGCTACCGCTTCGCCGTCCGCCTTGGCGCCGCCACCAGCACGGACGACGCCGCGGGCACGGTCATCGCGACCTCGGCCGCCCGGCCCGCGGACGGCGAGATCCGCGCCGCCCTCGGCGCCTTCCGCGGGTCAATCATGCAGGTGCCGCCGCAGGTCTCGGCGGTGAAGGTGGCGGGCGAAAGGGCCTATCGCCTCGCCCGCGAGGGCCGCACCGCGGACCTTGCCGCACGGCCGCTCTTCGTTTCGCGGCTCGATCTCGTCGAACGGCCCGATCCCGACACCGTGATCCTCGAGATGGAATGCGGCAAGGGCGGCTATGTCCGCTCGGTCGCGCGCGATCTCGGCCAGGCCCTGGGCTGCCTCGGCCATGTCCTCTGGCTGCGGCGGCTGCGCACCGGCCCCTTCGGCCTGAAGGAGGCGCTCACCCTCGACGCGATCGCGGCGCGGGCGCGGGACGGGGCGCAGGCGCGGGACGGGGACGGGGCGGCAGGGCTCCTGCCGCTGGAGGCGGGGCTCGCCGCCCTGCCCGAGCTGCGGGCGACCGAGGCCGGGGCGGCGCGGCTCGCGCATGGCAACCCCGGAGAGGTCGTGCCCGGCGCGGTCCCCTACGGCGCCGAGGTCTGGGTCAGCCACCATGGCCGGCCGCTGGCCGTGGGCCGCTGCCTGGGCGGCACGGTGCACCCCTCGCGCGTCTTCAACCTCTGAGCCGCGGGTCCCCGGTCGCCCCGTCACAGCGCAAGCGCGGCCCTGCGCCCGTCATGGAACGCATAGGGCGCCTGCCGCGGGGCGGCGGCATCGCCGATCAGGACCGGGTTCAGGTCGGCCAGCGCCGCGGAGAGCGGATCGAAGGCCCGGTTCGTCGTGGACATGACCAGCGCCGTGGCGGCGATCCGCTCCTCCGCGCCGGTCAGGAGGCTGCGCACCGTGGCGCCGTCGCCGTGCCAGGCCGCGATGCAGCTTTCGGTCAGGCAGCGGACCCCGGCCAGCGCCAGCCGTTTGCGCAGCGGGATGTCGGCCGAGGTGCGCGCGATCTCCCTGCCGACGAAGGGCTCGGGCGTCACCAGGGTCAGCGTCCGCCCCTGCTCGGCCAGGTGCCAGGCCGTGCCGAGACCGCGCCAGTTTCCGCCCTCGTCATAGACGATCGCCGTGGCGCCGATCTTCGCCTCGCGCCGCATCACGTCCTCCGGCGACCAGACATTGCCGAGACCGATTCCCGGCAGGCGCGGCACGCCGGGCATCCAGCGCTGGAACCCGTCCGGGTCGGGCAGCGAGCCGGTGGCAAGGATCAGCGCCTCCGGGGCAAGCGCGCGGATGTCCTCCGCCTCGGCATAGGTGTTCAGCATGACCCGGACCTGAAGCCGCGCGAGCTGCCGTTCGTACCAGCGCAGGAGGTCGGTGATCTGGCCCCGGCGCGGCTGCAGGCCGGCAAGCCGGAACTGCCCGCCGATCTCGGGGCCGGCCTCGACCAGCGTCACCCGGTGCCCGCGTTCGGCGGCGCCGCGGGCGGCTTCGAGCCCCGCCGGCCCCGCCCCCACCACCACGACGTGCCGCGGCCGCGCGGCGGGCGCAAAGCGGTCGCCGCCCCATTCCCACTCGCGCCCGGCCGAGGGGTTGATCAGGCAGGAGATCCAGTAGTCGCGCGACCGCCGGCCCCAGCACATCTGGTTGCAGGAGATGCAGCCCCGCACGTCCTCGGCCCGGCCCTCGGCGGTCTTGCGCGCCAGGTGCGGGTCCGCGATCTGGCCGCGCACGATCGAGACGAGATCGGCCTGCCCGGCGGCGATGATCGCCTCGGCGTTCTCGGGCGTGCGGACATGCGCCTCGGAGGTGACCCTGGCGTGCCGGACGACACCCTTGAGGATCTCGGTCACGGGCGCGGTCAGCTTCTCGCCGAAAAGGAAGGTCGGCATCAGCCGCTCGAAATCCAGATAGCCGCCGTGGCCGACGGTGACATAGTCGATCTGGCCGGTCGCGTCGTGCAGGGCCACGATCTCGGCCAGCGCCTCGACCGACAGGGTGACGTCATGCGCGTCCGAGGTCGAGACGGCGAGGCCGATGATGAAATCCTCGCCGCAGGCGCGGCGGATGCCGTCGATGATGCGCCGCGACATGCGCGTGCGGTTTTCCAGACTGCCGCCCCATTCGTCGTCGCGGCTGTTCGACCACGGGGTCCAGAACTGGTCGAGCAGCGAATGGTAGGCGGCCCAGACCTCGACCCCCTGGAACCCCGACTCCCGGCAGCGCACCGCGGCCGCGATGTGGGCGGCGATCAGCTCCTCGATCTCGGCCGCGGTCATCCGGTGGCTGCCGTCCGAATCGTGGTACGACGGCCCGCCCGAAGGCGACCAGTGGGGCTGGAAGCTGAGGTCGGAATCGCCGTGCGCGCCGATGTGGTAGAGCTGTTGCAGGATGACGGCGCCCGCATCTTTCACGGATTCCGTAATTTTCCGAAAGTGCGGAACTATGGAATCGCTTTCGTGCAGGAAGTTGCCGCGCGTCAGCACCCCGGCGCGGTGGACGGGCACCGGCTCGGCGACGATCATCGCCGCGCCGCCAAGCGCGCGCTCAAGCAGATAGGCGCCGTAGCGCGGGCCGGGCAGGCCCTGATCCGACATGTTGGCGGTATGGGCGCCGAAGACGATCCGGTTGCGCAGCGTCTGCCCGCGCAGGGTCAGGGGCGACAGCAGATGCGGATGGGCAGACACGGCCTAGTACCACGCATCCTCCATCGACGCCTTGCGGCGGGCGACGAAATCCCGCAGCGCCTCGTCGATCCCCTCGTCGAGCGGCGGCGCCTCGTATTCGGCCAGCCGCTTCTTCCACAGCCGGTTCGCGCGCGTGGCGGCATCCACGCTGCCGTCCTCCTCCCACTGCTCGAAGGGGCGGTTGTCGGCAAGCTCGCTCGACCAGTAGGCCGTCTCGTAATGGGCCAGCGTGTGGCCCGAGCCGAAGAAGTGGTTGCCGGGCCCGACCTCGGCGAAGGCCTCGAGCGCGAGCGAATCCCCGTCCACCCGCACGCCGTCCAGATAGGTATGCAGCGCGCCGCAGAGATCGGCATCCAGCATGAACTTCTCGTAGGACATGCTGAGAAGGCCGTCGAGGAACCCGGCGGAATGCAGGATGAAGTTCGCCCCGCAATGCACGGCGGCCAGCATCGACATCGTGCCCTCGGTCATCGCCTGGGCATCGGGCAGCTTCGACGTGGTGAAGTTCCCCGAACAGCGCAGCGGCAGCCTGAGGCGCCGGCAGAGTTGGCCGATCACCATGCTGCCGATCGCCGGCTCCGGCGTCCCGAAGGTCGGCGAGCCGGAGCGGAGTTCCGTCGAGGACAGGAAGTTGCCGAAGACGACCGGCGCGCCGGGGCGTTCCAGCTGCGCCAGCGCGCAGCCCGCCATCGTCTCGGCAAGCGACTGCGCGATCGCGCCGGCATTCGTCACCGGGCCCATCGCCCCGCCGAGGATGAAGGGCACCACGACGGCGCACTGGTTGGCCCGCGCATAGGCGCGCAGGCTGCGCGTCATCGTCCCGTCCCAGACCAGCGGGGAATTCACGTTGACGTTGCCGAGGATGACGCAGTTGGCATCGACGAAGTCGCGCCCGAACAGGATGCGCGCCATCTCGATCGAATCCTCGCTGCGCTCCTCCGCGGTGACCGATCCCATGAAGCCACGGTCCGAATAGCGGATGTGGGAATAGACCATGTCGAGGTGGCGCTTGTTCACCGGCACGTCCGTCGGCTCGCAGATCGTGCCCCCGGAATGGTGGAACCAGGGCGATGACTGCGCCAGTTTCACGAAATTTCTGAAATCCTCGATGGTGCCGAAGCGCCGGCCGCGGTCGAGGTCCATCACGAAGGGGCAGCCATAGGCCGGCGCGAAGACGACGTTGCCGCCGCCGATCCGCACCGAGTTGGCAGGATTGCGCGCGTGCTGCGTGAATTCCGCCGGCGCCGTCGCAAGCACCTCGCGCAGGAGGCCGGGCGGGAAGCGTACGCGCACCCCGTCCACCTGCGCCCCGGCCCGCCGCCAGTGGTCAAGCGCCACCGGATCGTCACGGAAGTCGATGCCGGTCTCGGCAAGGATGCGGTCGGCGGCCTGTTCGATGCGGACGAGGCTCTCCTCGGACAGGATGTCATAGGGCGGGATGCCCCGCACGATGTAGGGGCGGTGAACCCCTCGCGCGCCGGACTGGGTGCGTTCGCGCCGCCGCGCCTCGCGGCCGCCGTCGCGGCCGCTGCGGGCCTCCCTGACCTCGGTCCCGGTCATCGCCGCCTCCTCGTGGTTCGGACGGCCGCAAATCTAGTCCCGCCCGCCCCTGCCGGCGAAGGCCCCGGGGCGACATTTTCGGCCCCGCAGATGTCGGTTTTCGCGGATGGGGCGGCGCTATCCGGCCGCCCAGCCCGAGATCGCCTTCACGTCGAGGAACTCCTCGATCCCCCAGTGGCCGCCCTCGCGCGCCCGCCCGCTGGCCTTCACGCCGCCGAAGGGCGCGCCGGCGCCGCGCGGTTTTCCGTTCATCTCGACCATCCCCGACTTCAGCCGCCGCGCCAGCCGGTTCGCCCGCGCGCCGTCCTGCGTCTGGACATAGTTCGTCAGCCCGTAGATCGTGTCGTTGGCGATCGCCACCGCCTCGTCCTCGCTGTCGAAGGGCATCACCGACAGGACCGGCCCGAAGATCTCTTCCCGCTCGATCGTCATCCCCGGCACGACATCGGCGAAGACCGTGGGGCGGACGAAATAGCCCCGGTTCAGGCCCTCGGGCCGCCCCGGACCGCCCGCGACGAGGCGCGCGCCCTCGCGGATCCCCGATTCGATCAGGCCCTGGATCCGGTCGTACTGTGCCTGGCTGACGACCGGGCCGATATGCGGCCCCTCCTCGTGCGCCGGGGCGACGCGGATCCCCTCCGCGACCTTCGCCGCGATTCCGACGGCGGTGTCGTAGTAGGACCGCTCGACCAGCATCCGGCTCGGCGCGTTGCAGGACTGGCCGGAATTGTCCATCAGGCGCAGGACGCCGCGCTCCACCGCGCGGTCGTCGGCATCGGCGAAGATCAGGTTGGCGCCCTTGCCGCCAAGCTCCAGCGTCACGCGCTTGAACGTGTCTGCGGCATTGCGGCTGATCGCCGCCCCGGCGCGGGTGGACCCGGTGAACGAGATCATCTCGACATCGGGATGCCCCGACAGCCGCGTGCCGACGCCCGGCCCGTCGCCGTTCACCAGGTTGAAGACGCCCTTCGGAAAGCCCGCGTCATGCACGAATTCGGCGAACAGCATCGCCGACAGGGGCGCGATCTCGCTGGGCTTGAGCACCATCGTGCAGCCGGCCAGCATGGCCGGGATCGCCTTCAGCGCGATCTGGTTCATCGGCCAGTTCCAGGGCGTGATCAGCCCGACAACGCCGACCGGCTCCAGCGCGATCATCGCGCCCGGCGCATGGGCGCCGAGCGGGCGCAGGAACTCCATCTCCTCGAAGGCGCGCAGGAAGTTCTTCGTGTGCCAGGGCAGGCAGGGCGCCTGTTCGCTGCGCGCATGGTCGATGGGGGACCCCATCTCCATGCTGATCGCCCGCGCCAGCTCCTCCTTCCGGCGCTCGTACTGCGCGAGGATGCCGCGGACCAGCGCCGCGCGCTCTGCCGGCGGCGTCGCCGACCAGCCCGGCAGGGCGCGTTTCGCTGCGGCGACGGCAGCATCCGCGTCGGCCGCCCCGCCGAGCGAGATGACCGCGAAGGGCTCCTCGGTCGAAGGGTCGATGACGTGAAGGTCGCGGCCGGCGACGGGGGCAACCCAGCCGCCGTCGATGTAGAACTGGCGCTTGTCGAGCATGATCTCTCTCCGTTTCGCCGGCACAGGTGGCACCGGCGCGCGCCGGGCGCAAGCGGCGGATCGGGCGGGCAGGCGCTTTGCAGCGGGCAAACGGGCTGATAGGTCGGACAGAACGACGGAGGGAAGGGTGCTGGGCCTCTTCAGGCGCGACCGGAGCATCACGCGGATCGCCATCGATCCGCCGGCCGCGCTGCCGGGCCGCGCCGGGCTGGCGGTCGTCCTGATCGTGCGCAACGAGGAACGCCACATCGCCGAATGGCTGCGCTTCCATGCCATCGCCGGGGCGGCCCATTTCATCGTCTATGACAACGGCTGCACCGACGGGACGATCGCGGTCCTGCGCGGCGTGCTGCCCCCGGCGCGCCTGACCCTCATCCCCTGGAACCAGAAGTTCCGCGACGCCCGCGCGGGCGCGGAGATCCACAACCAGGTCCTCGCCTATGCCCATGCGACGCGCAACTTCGGCGGCCGCTTCCGCTGGATGACCTATCTCGACGTGGACGAATTCCTCGTGCCCGTGGCCGCTGCCTCGCTGCCCGAGGCGCTCGCCGCCCTGCGGGACTGCGCCTGCATCTCGCTGCCCTGGCACATGTTCGGGCGCAACGGCCACGCCGCACCGCCGGAGGGCGGCGTGATCGCCAACTATACCCGCCGCAACCCCGATCCGATGGGCGCCGCACGCGGGCTGCGCAACTTCAAGATGATCGTCGATCCCTGCGCCGTCACCGCGCTGCGCGTCCATTCGGTCGAAACCGGCGGGCGCACCGACACCTGCAACGATGCCGGCCGGCGCTTTTCCGAGGCCGGACGGGACAGCCCGGCCTTCTATTCGGCGGCGCGCATCCAGCTCAACCACTACTACACGCGCTCGGACGCCGAGCTGCGCGCCAAGATCACGCGCGGCCCCAACCTGACGACGCCCGGCGCCGACCATCTCCGGCGGGTCATGCGCAAGGTCGCGGCGATCGAGGCCGGCGAGATCGAGGATCGCACCGCGCTGGAGTTCCTGCGCCGCCGCGGCGTCGCGGCCGGCGATCTGCTCCGCAGCGACGGCGACGGGAGCCTGTTCCGCCGACTTGAGGAAATCGGGGAGGATGTCCCGATTTTGCCCGCCGGCATGTAAGCCCGGTGAAACCCTGTTCCGATCCGCCTATGTTGTCGCGGGTCACGATTCCTCTGGAAGGGAGCATCACCATGGGCCTGCGCATCAACGATACCGTCCCCGACTTCACCGCCGAGACCGATCAGGGCACGATCCGCTTCCACGACTGGATCGGCGACAGCTGGGCCATCCTGTTCAGCCACCCGAAGGATTTCACGCCGGTCTGCACCACCGAATTCGGCGCCGTCGCGCGGCTTGACGCCGAATGGAAGAAGCGCGGCGTGAAGGTCATCGGGATCAGCGTGGACGGCGTCGCCGACCACCGGAAATGGAAGGCCGACATCGAGGCCGCGGGCGGCGCGGCGCCGGCCTTCCCGATCATCGCCGATGCCGACCTCGCCGTGTCGAAGGCCTATGACATGCTTCCCGCCGGGGCCGTCCTGCCCGAGAACCGCACCCCGGCCGACAGCCAGACCGTGCGCGCCGTGTTCATCATCGGCCCGGACAAGAAGCTGAAGCTCAGCATGACCTATCCGATGACGGTGGGCCGCAACTTCGGCGAGGTCCTGCGCGCGCTCGATGCGCTTCAGACCTCGACCGGCAAGGGGGTCGCCACCCCCGCCGACTGGCAGGTCGGCCAGGATGTCATCATCCCGGTTGCGGTCAGCGACGAGGCCGCGAAGGAGAAGTTCGGCGAGTTCCGCAAGGTGCTGCCCTACCTGCGCTACACGAAGCTTCCGGCGTAGGGTCGCGGCCCGCGGCGCCGCGCCCGCGCGGCGGAAAGAGAAAGGCCCCGGACCTGTCCGGGGCCTTTCGTCCGTAGCGGGACGGCGCCGGTCCTATTCGGCGCCTTCCTTTTCCTTCTGCGGCACGATCTCCGCGCCGGTTTCCTGATCGACCATCTTCATCCCGAGCCGGACCTTGCCGCGCTCGTCGAAGCCCAGAAGCTTGACCTTCACCTCCTGGCCTTCCTTCAGGACCTCGTTGGGATGGTTCAGCCGCTTGTTGGTGATCTGCGACACGTGGACCAGACCGTCGCGCTTGCCGAAGAAGTTCACGAAGGCGCCGAAATCGACAAGCTTCACCACCTTGCCGGTGTAGATCTTGCCTTCCTCGGGCTCGGCCACGATCGACCAGATCATGTCATGGGCCTTGCGGATCGAATCGGCATTGGCCGAGGCGATCTTGATGACGCCGTCATCGTTGATGTCCACCTTGGCGCCCGAGACCTCGACGATCTCGCGGATGACCTTGCCGCCCGAGCCGATGACCTCGCGGATCTTGTCGGTCGGGATGGTCATCGTCTCGATCCGCGGCGCGTGGGCGGAGAATTCCGGCCGCGCGGCCGTCAGCGCCTTGGCCATCTCGCCAAGGATGTGCATCCGCCCTTCCTTCGCCTGCGCCAGCGCCTGCTTCATGATCGCCGGCGTGATGCCCGCCACCTTGATGTCCATCTGCAGGCTGGTGATGCCCGCCGCGGTGCCTGCCACCTTGAAGTCCATGTCGCCGAGGTGATCCTCGTCGCCCAGGATGTCGGTCAGGACGGCCCAGCTGCCATCCTCCTCGAGGATCAGGCCCATCGCCACGCCCGCGACCGGCGCCTTCAGCGGCACGCCCGCGTCCATCATGCTCAGCGACGAACCGCAGACGGTCGCCATCGACGAGGATCCGTTCGATTCGGTGATCTCGCTGACGACGCGGATCGTGTAGGGGAAATCGGTCGGCGCCGGCAGCACGGCCTGCAGCGCGCGCCAGGCAAGCTTGCCGTGGCCGATCTCGCGCCGTCCGGGCGGGCCGAAGCGGCCGACCTCGCCCACCGAATAGGGCGGGAAATTGTAGTGCAGCAGGAAGTTCGACCGGAAGTTCCCGTGCAGTGCGTCGATGATCTGCTCGTCCTCGCCGGTCCCCAGCGTGGTGACGACCAGCCCCTGCGTCTCGCCGCGGGTGAACAGGGCCGAGCCATGCGCGCGCGGCAGGATGCCGACCTCGCAGACGATCGGCCGCACCGTCCTGGTGTCGCGCCCGTCGATGCGGATCCCCGACTTCACGACATCGCCGCGCAGGATCGCCGATTCGAGCTTCTTGATCGCCGCGTCGAGGTTCTCGTCGGCGCGGTCCTCCTCGGGCAGCGCCGCGACGATCGCCTCGCGCGCCGCCGCGATGGCATTGGTGCGCTCCTGCTTGTCGCGGATGGCGAAGGCGGCGCGCATCTGCGCCTCGCCCGCCGTCTTCACCCGGTCGTAAAGCGCCGAATAGTCCGGCGGGGTGAAGTCCATCGGCTCCTTGGCGCATTCCTCGGCGAAGTCGATGATCATGTCGATCACCGGCTGCATCTGGGCGTGGCCGAACTCGACGGCGCCCAGCATCTCGTCCTCGGTCAGCTCGTAGGCCTCCGATTCGACCATCATCACGGCGTCCCGCGTCCCGGCGACCACGAGGTCGAGCCGCTGCTCGGGGTTGCCGCGCAGGTTGTCCATGTCGGCGACATCCGGGTTCAGGACATATTCGCCGTTCGCGAAACCGACGCGCGCCGCGCCGATCGGGCCCATGAAGGGCACGCCCGAGATCGTCAGCGCCGCCGAGGTGGCGATCATCGCCACGATGTCGGGATCGTTGACGAGGTCATGGCTCAGCACCGTCGCGATGACGAGGACCTCGTTCTTGAACCCCTCGACGAAGAGCGGCCGGATCGGCCGGTCGATCAGGCGCGAGGTCAGGATCTCCTTCTCGCTCGGGCGACCCTCGCGCTTGAAGAACCCGCCCGGGATCTTGCCCGCGGCATAGGTCTTTTCCTGGTAGTGAACCGTCAGCGGGAAGAAGTCCTGTCCCGGCTTCGGCTGCTTGGCATAGGTCACGTTGGCCATGACGCTGGTCTCGCCCAGCGTGGCGATGACCGACCCGTCTGCCTGACGGGCAATCTTTCCCGTTTCCAGTGTCAGCGTCTCGCGGCCCCACTGGATCGATTTCCTGGTGATATTGAACATCTGCTTTCCTCAGGGACCGGCCCCCTGGCCCGTCCCGCATATCTGGCGGCCCCATTGCCGCCGCCCCCGCATCCTTCGCATGTGCCCGGGGGTAGGGCCTCACGTCACAGATGGGCGGGGCGCATACAGGAAAAGCGGAAGAATGGAAAGGGGCCGCCGGTGCCGCGGGTCGCGCGGCGGCCGCGGCCCGGCGCCCGCGCCGGGCGGGGCGGCGCGGGCGTTGTCCGGCGATCCCGCGGCGCGTGGCTCAGCGGCGCAGGCCGAGGCGCTCGATCAGCGCGGCGTAGCGGGCCTCGTCCTTGCCCTTCAGGTAGTCGAGGAGCTTGCGGCGCTGGGCGACGAGCTTCAGCAGCCCGCGGCGCGAGTGGTTGTCCTTGACATGGGTCTTGAAGTGCTCGGTCAGCGCGGCGATGCGGCTGGACAGGATCGCGACCTGGACCTCGGGCGAACCGGTATCGCCGGGCTTCGTCGCGTATTCCTTCATCAGGCGGGTCTTTTCCTCGACCGTGATCGACATCGGGCTCTCCTTTCCGGGTTCGGGTGACGGCACAGGCCGGGATGTCGTCCAGCAAGGCCCTTCTCGGTCCCCTCGCGGGGACGGATGCGGGCGTATAGGGGGAATCGCCAGCCAAGGGAAGGGGGAATCAGGCGGGCGGCGCGGCGGCACCGGCCCCGGCGCGGACCAGCGCCAGATGAGCTTCGGTCAGGTCCGGCGCCGCCAGCACCTCGGCCACGGGATGCCCGTCGAGCAGGACGCAGACCGCGCCGGGCCGGGTCGCCGAGGGCTCCAGCGTCAGGCGCGGATCGGGATGCACCTCCGGGTCGTAGCGGATCTCCAGCCGGTCGAGCGCGGGATCGAAGTCGGCCACGATCGCCGGCCCGTCCTGCCAGCCTGCGGCGGCGAAGACATCCGCCCCCGCGCCGCCCGTCATCCAGTCGGTGGCGCCGCCGATCAGGCTGTCGGCGCCGTCGCCGCCGTTCAGGAAATCGCGCCCGCCGTCATCGCCGCCCGCCAGCGTGTCGTCGCCCTTCCCGCCCTGGAGAACGTCCTGCCCGTCCCCGCCGTCCAGGCTGTCGCCGTCGTCGCCGCCGTGCAGGCTGTCCTCGCCCTCCCCGCCCGAAAGCGTGTCGCTTCCCGCCCCGCCGGTCAGGCTGTCGTTGCCGCTGCCGCCCCCGGCACGGTCGTCGCCCGCCCCGGCCGCCACCGTGTCGGCCCCCGCGCCGCCCGCCAGCCGGTCATCCCCCTCGCCACCGTCAAGCCCGTCGTCGCCGTCGCCGCCGGCGAGCGTGTCGTTGCCCTGCGCGCCCCAGAGCGCATCCTCTCCCGGCCCGCCCAGAATCGCGTCGTCGCCCCAGGCGGCATGGATCTGGTCGTCGCCGCCGCCGCCGTCGATCCGGTCATCCCCGCCGCCGCCCGACAGGATGTCGGCAAGGGGCGTGCCCTCGATCGCCGGCTCGGGACCGTCCCCGCCGGGATCCCCGGGCGCATCCCCTCCCTCTCCCTCCTCCTCCTCCGCGGTGTCCGGCGACAGGTCCGCGACCGCCGCCATCGCCGTCAGGCCCAGAAGCCCCGCCAGCAGCATCAGCATCGCCCGTCCCCCCGTCATCCTGCCTGCCGGCAGGATCGCACCGCCGCGTGAAGGAGCGGTCAACGCGCGGCAAGCGGGGCGGGCTGCGTCGTGGCCGGCAGGTAGAGCGGATGCCGCGGCGCCCCGCGCCGGGTCAGGCCGAGATGCCAGAGGTCGTGCCCTGCCGCGCGCAGCATCGCCTCGGCGCGCGGGCCGCGCCCGGCGCGCAGCCCGTGGTCGCCCCAGGCGCAGAGGATGCGCAGCCCGGCGGGCAGGCCGGCGAGGACGGCGGCATTCTCCGGCCCCTCGGGATCCTCCGCCGCGAAGAGCTCGGCCGGCCGCGTGGCGCGGTAGGCGCAGAGGTTCACCGCGATCAGACCGCCCGCGCCCGCGGCCCGCGCCAGCGCCTCGCAGCGGCGGATGGTGGGATCGCCCTGCCGTTCGTCCGCCGTCGAGGGGTTGAGCATCACGAAGGCCACGGCCGGCCCCCCGCCCCAGCGCCGCGTCAGGCGGTAGCGATAGCGCCGGCAGGCCGAGAACGCCGCCTCGCTCTCGGTCCCGTCCGCGGCATGGCGCAGCACCTCCATGGCGGGTCAGAACGGCGCGGGGACAGAGAAGGTCATGCCCTTGCCGCTTTCGGGGTGGCGGAAACGCAGGCTCTCGGCATGCAGCATCAGCCGCGGGAAGTCGCGCGCGGGCCCTTCGGCATAAAGCGGATCGCCGAGGATCGGGTGCCCGAGCGCCAGCATGTGCACCCGCAGCTGGTGGCTCCGCCCGGTCAGGGGAAACAGCCTGACGCGGGTGGTGCCGTCGGGCTCGTGGCGCACCACGCGCCAGTCGGTGACGGACGGCCGCCCCTTCGCGCGGTCCACCTGCTGGCGCGGCCGGTTCGGCCAGTCCACCGCCAGCGGCAGGTCCACCCGCCCTTCCTTCGGCTCCAGCCGCCCCCAGACGCGGGCGAGATAGACCTTCTTCGCCTGCCGCCGCTCGAACTCCATCGAGAGCGTCCGCTGCGCGTGCCGGGTCAGGGCAAAGATCATGATCCCGCTAGTGTCCAGATCCAGCCGGTGGACCAGAAGCGTGTCGGGAAAGATGCGCCTGACCCGTTCGATCATGCAGTCGGCAAGGTGGTCGCCCTTGCCGGGCACCGACAGCAGACCCGCCGGCTTGTCCACCAGCACGACGGCGGAATCGTGGTGGACGACGCGCACGGGCGCGTCGGGCGGGGCATAGGTGAAGGTCGGCGCCTCCGGCATGGCGCGGGGATAGCAGGCGGCGCGGCGCGCGCAAGCGGGCCGTCGCCGGGCTTCCCCGGACCGGCCGGCATGGTAAATCCCGGCCCGTGGGGCCAGGACGGAGGCACCGATGCGGTCACTCGACAGGCGCGGCGAGGTCGAGGAGCGGCTTCTCTTCCGCTCGATGCTGGGCACCGGCGCGCTCGCCCTCGTCGGCATCGCCGCGGGGATCGCGACGGGGTCCTTCGCCATCCTCTTCGACGGGGTCTATTCGCTGATCGACACGTCGATGGCGGCGCTCGCCTGGGTCGTCGCCCGCCTCATCCTGCGCGACGCGCGCGCCGCGCCCGCACCGGTGGACGGCGACGCCGCCCATCCCGGTCCGCGCATCCAGTTCGGCTACTGGCACCTCGAACCCCTGGTCGTCGTGCTGAACGCGACCCTGCTGATCGCCGCCGCGCTCTATGCGCTGCTGGGGGCGGTGACCGTCCTGCGCGAGGGCGGATCGACGCCCGATTTCGGGCCGGCGCTCGTCTATGCCGGCGCCGTCGGCGCCTTCTGCTTCGCCATGGCGGCGATCCAGAAGCGGGCCGCGGAAAGGGCCGCCTCCGCGCTCGCCGCGCTCGACGCCAAGTCCTGGATCATCAGCGGTTCGATCACCCTGGCCCTGTTCGCCGGGTTCCTCGCCGGCTGGCTCGCGGGGGGAACGCGCCTTGCCTGGCTCCAGCCCTATGTCGATTCGCTGATCCTGATCGCGGTCTGTCTCGTCGTCCTGCCGATGCCGCTCGCCGACCTGCGCGAGGGCCTCCGCGGCGTCCTGCGCGCCGCCCCGGCAGACCTCGACCACCGGGTCCGCGCGGCCGCGGACGCGGCGGTGGACCGTCACGGCCTGAGCCACGCCTATGCCCATGCCGCGCGGGTCGGGCGTTCGACGCTGGTCGAGATCAGCTTCGTCGTGCCGCCGGACTGGCCGGTCGGCACGATCGCACGGCTCGACGCCATCCGCGCCGAGATCAGCGCGGCGATCGGCGGCGAAGGCCCCGACCGCTGGATGACGATCACCTTCACCGGGCAGGACCGCTGGGCGGCCTGAACCGGCGCCTGTTCCCTTCCGGCGCGGCATCCCATATATGGGCGGACTTCCCGCCCCGACCGCCCGCTTCCTTACAGGCCGATGACCGCCCCGACCGCCCCCATCACGCAGGACGTGCTGACGATCCCCCGCCGGCTGCCCGAGACCGGGCGGACGAACATCGTCGGCCTCACCCGCGAACAGCTGCGCGACGCGCTGATCGCCGCGGGCACGCCCGAGAAGCAGGCGCGGATGCGGGTCGGCCAGATCTGGCAGTGGGTCTATCACTGGGGCGTGCGCGACTTCGCGGCGATGACGAACCTCGCCAGGGACTACCGCGCCCTTCTGGCCGAGCGGTTCGTGATCGCGCTGCCCGAGGTCGTCACCCGCCATTTCAGCGCGGACGGCACCCGCAAGTACCTCGTCCGCATCGCCGGCGGGCACGAGGTGGAAACCGTCTACATCCCCGAGGAGGATCGCGGCACGCTCTGCATCTCCTCGCAGGTCGGCTGCACGCTGACCTGTTCCTTCTGCCATACCGGCACGCAGAAACTGGTGCGCAACCTGACCGCGGCCGAGATCGTGGGCCAGGTGATGCTGGCCCGCGACGACCTCGGCGAATGGCCGCGCCCCGGCATCGGCAGCGGCGAGGACGGCCCGCGCCTTCTCTCCAACGTCGTGCTGATGGGCATGGGCGAGCCGCTCTACAACTTCGAGAACGTCCGCGACGCGATGCGGATCGTGATGGACGGCGAGGGCATCGCCCTGTCGCGCAAGCGGATCACGCTCTCGACCTCGGGGGTCGTGCCCGAGATCGCCCGCTGCGCGACCGAGATCGGCTGCCTGCTCGCGGTCAGCTTCCACGCCACCACCGACGCGGTGCGCGACCGGCTGGTGCCGATCAACCGGCGCTGGAACATCGCGACGCTGCTCAAGGCGCTGCGCGACTATCCGCGGCTGTCGAACTCCGAACGCATCACCTTCGAATACGTGATGCTGAAGGGCGTGAACGACAGCGACGAGGACGCGCGCCGGCTGGTCAGGCTGATCGCCGGCATCCCGGCCAAGATCAACCTCATCCCGTTCAACGAATGGCCCGGCGCGCCCTACGAGCGGTCCGACTGGGACCGGATCGAGGCCTTCGCCGACATCATCTACAAGGCGGGTTACGCCAGCCCGATCCGCACGCCCCGCGGCGAGGACATCATGGCCGCCTGCGGGCAGCTCAGGTCGGCGACCGAACGGGCGCGCCGCCCCGCGCGCGAGATCGCCCGCGAGGCCGGCCTCTGACCTGACCGGGCGCCCGCCGGCCGCCGGCCGCCGGACGGCCCCTCTCCCCTCAGCGCCCCGGAACCGCCTCGCGCGCCCCGCCCGGCCCGTCCCAGCCGCGGATCGCCTCCAGCGCCTCCTCGGCGGTCTCGACAAAGCGGAAGAGGCCGAGGTCCTCCTCCGCGATCAGCCCCTCGGCGGCCAGCATCCGCCAGCGGATCGCCTCCTCCCAGAAGGCGCGGCCGAAAAGCAGGAACGGCACGCGCCGCATCCGCCCGGTCTGGATCAGCGTCAGGCTCTCGAACATCTCGTCCAGCGTGCCGAACCCGCCGGGGAAGATGCAGATCGCCTGCGCCCGCATCAGGAAATGCATCTTGCGGATCGCGAAGTAGTGGAAGTTGAAGCACAGTTCCGGCGTCACCCAGGCGTTCGGGGCCTGCTCGTGCGGCAGCACGATGTTCAGCCCGATCGACCGCCCGCCGGCCTCGGCCGCGCCGCGGTTGCCGGCCTCCATGATGCCCGGCCCGCCGCCGGTCACGATGACGTTCGCGCGCCCGCCCTCGGCCAGCGACCATTCGGTGACCAGCCGCGCCAGGCGCCGCGCCTCGTCGTAATAGCGCGCCAGACCCGCGGCGCGCCCCGCGCTCCCGTCCTCGGGCGAGGGGATCCGCGCGCTGCCCATCAGCACGACCGTCGAATCCACCCCCGCCGCGTCCAGCGCCATCTCGGTCTTGAGCAGCTCGAGCTGCAGCCGGACCGGGCGCAGGTCCTCGTGGGTCAGGAACTCCTCGTCGGTGAAGGCAAGGCGGTAGGCCGGGGACCGCGTCTGCGGCGTGTCGGGGATCGTGCGGGCGACGACCACGTCCTCGGGGCTGCGGCGGAACGAATTGCGGCGTTGCTGGGTCATGGGCGGGTCCGGCGGATTGCGTGCATGCGGCCACCCGTCTATAGGCTCCTCCCGTCCGAAACCAGACTGCGCCCCTGCGGGCGCCGGGGGGCCGCCATGACCGATTCCGCCCTTCAGGCCGCGATCGACGCCGCTTGGGAGGTGCGCGACACGCTTTCGCCCGCAACCCGCGGCGAGGCGCGCGATGCCGTCGAGGCGACCCTCGCCGCGCTCGATTCCGGCACCCTCCGCGTTGCCGAGAAGCGGGGCGCCGACTGGCACGTCAACCAGTGGGCCAAGAAGGCGGTCCTGCTGTCCTTCCGCCTGAACGACATGGCGGTGATCCCCGGCGGCAACGGCACCTCGACCTGGTGGGACAAGGTGCCCTCCAAGTTCGAGGGCTGGGGCGAGGCGGAATGGAAGGCGGCGGGCTTCCGCGCCGTGCCGGGCAGCATCGTGCGCCGCTCCGCCTTCATCGGCCGCAACGTCGTCCTGATGCCGTCCTTCGTCAATGTCGGCGCCTATGTCGGCGAGGGCACCATGGTCGATGGCTGGGCGACGGTGGGATCCTGCGCCCAGATCGGCCGCAACGTGCACCTGTCGGGCGGCGTCGGGATCGGCGGCGTGCTGGAGCCGATGCAGGCCGCCCCCACGATCATCGAGGACGACTGCTTCATCGGCGCGCGGTCCGAGGTCGTCGAGGGCTGCATTGTGCGCGAAGGCTCGGTCCTCGGGATGGGCGTCTATATCGGCAAGTCCACCAGGATCGTGGACCGCGAGACCGGGGCGGTCACCTATGGCGAGGTTCCGGCCGGCTCGGTCGTCGTCGCGGGGTCGATGCCGGGGAAGGGCGGACTCAGTCTCTATTGCGCCGTGATCGTCAAGAAGGTGGATGCGCAGACGCGGGCCAAGACCGCGATCAACGAGCTCCTGCGTGACTGACGGCGCCGCCCCGCCCGGCCCGGCACGGCCGCGCGCGCCGAAGCCGCCCGTCGAGGTCCATACCCTGATCGTCGAGGTCGGCCGCCGGCCCGGCGACGGCCTGCCCGAGGGCGCCACCGGCGGGGCGCTCCTCGTCTATGTCGGCGCCCGCAGCGAGGACGAGGCGGTCCGCGACACCGTTGCCGTCCTCAAGGAGGCGGGCCTCGCGCCGCTTGCCGTCACCGCCCGCGGCACCCCCGTCGAACGCGCGGCGGCGGGGCTGCCGGTCACGCCCGACGAACAGGCCCTGATGGACCGTGCGCGCGACGAGAACGCGGTGATCGTCGCCCAGGCCGATCCCTTCTTCGACTGACGCCGCCGCCTCAGGCCGCGACCGGCGCGCGCCGCCGGCGCCGCATCTCGGCCAGGGCCGTGGTCTCCCACGGCGCCAGCACGCGGTGGCGCCGCGCCGGATGCACCGGCAGGGCGCCCTCCGCCGCCAGCCCGGCCAGGGCGCTGTGCGCCAGGATGTCGGGCGCGCCCGCGATGCGGCCGACGAAGCGCCCGTCCAGCAGGCAGCCCCCGGCCGCGAAGGTGTCGTGCTCGGCAAAGACCAGCCCGTACCATTCGGCGAAGGGATCGTCGTCCTCGCGCACCGCCGTCGTCCCGTCCACCAGGGCCTGGGCATCGGCCAGCACCGCCTCGCAGTCGAAGAGGTATTCGACATCGGGTCCGGCGACGACGACCTTCTGCCGCGGATCGACGATGATGTCGGCGCTCCTGCCGAAATAGGGCGCAAGCAGCCGCACCGCGCGCAGCGGGCCGATCGCGGGGCTGCGCTCGGCCGTCACCGCGACGACGCGCCGCAACCGCCCGTCGCCGGTCCTGACGGCATCTCCGGCCCTGACCTGCGCAACAGGGACGATTCCCGCCGCCGTCTCCACCGGCGTTCCGGCATGGACGCCCCCGGCCTGGCAGACCGTCGCCGGCGCCGTCCCGATCGCCAGCGACAGCATCGCCGGATGGCCGAAGGCCCGGCGCCGGTCGATGCAGGCGTCCAGCATCTCGGCGCGCGACAGGCCCACCGGCCCGGTCCCGCGCGACAGCCGCGCCGCGCCGGTCGCCAGATCCTCGACCGACAGGACATGCCGCCCCGCGGCGAGATCCCAGCTGTAGACGATGCGCGCCGCCGCGGCATCGGCAAGCTCCGACAGGCTGACCGCCAGCCGCGTCCGCGCCTCGCCCCGGCGATGGACGAGATGCAGCCTGCCGTCCTCGAGCAGCGCGAGCGAGAAGGCGCGCGGCACGGCGCCCGCCTCGGCCAGATGCAGAAGCGGCAGGCCGGGCATGACGAAGGCCAGCGACGGATCGAGAAGAAGGACGAGGCTTCCCGTCGCCGCCCGCTCGGGCACCGCGCCCAGCGCCGGGCTCGCCGCGGGGTCGTCGGCAGAGGCCGCGAAGATCCAGCTCATGACCGGGCACCCCGCAGGCCGGCGGCCCGGCGCCCGCGCCCGTCCCGGGCTTCCCTTCCGTGCCCCGGTCCCCTGCCGGGACCGGCCTCCCTCTGGTCATGACCTGCGCACATGCTGCCTCACCCGCCTCAAGCGCCCGGACGGGATGAACGGCATGGCATGACGGCGCGGCCTGCGGCGCGCGCGTCTCCTGCTCGATCGCGGGCGGTCTTTGCCGCCCTCTTGCCCTGCCTCGGGTCGTTTCGTTGCGGTCAGTATGCACGGGCCCGCGCGCGCCGTGAATCCCGCCCTCCGCCCGCCGGTCCGGCGCGCCCGTCCGGGTTGCCGATCGGCCACACCCTGCGGTTGCCAAGCCGCGCCGCGCCGACTAAGCCTGCGGCCGCCGCCGCCGACACCCGCCCCCGGACCCCCCGATGACAGCCGAACCCGTCGATCCCGTCGAACTGACCGCCGCGCTGGTCCGCTGCCCGTCGGTGACGCCGGCAGAGGGCGGCGCCATCGCCCTGCTCGAGACCCTGCTCGCCGGCGCCGGGTTCGAATGCCACCGCACCGACCGCAACGGCATCGCGAACCTCTTTGCCCGCTGGGGCCGCAAGGGGGCGAACCGCACCTTCGGCTTCAACGGCCATACCGATGTCGTGCCGGTGGGCGACCGCGCCGCCTGGACGCACGACCCCTTCGGAGCCGAGATCAGCGAAGGCCGGCTCTGGGGCCGTGGCGCCGCCGACATGAAGTCCGGCGTGGCGGCCTTCGTGGCCGCGGCGATCGACTTCGTGCGCACGACCCCGCCGGACGGCGCCGTCATCATCACCGTGACCGGCGACGAGGAGGCCGCCGGCACCGACGGCACCACCGCGATCCTCGACTGGATGGCGGCGCAGGGCGAACGGATGAGCGTCTGCCTCGTCGGCGAGCCGACCTGCCCCGAGACGATGGGCGACATGATGAAGATCGGGCGCCGCGGCTCGCTGTCGGTCCGCCTGACGGCGCGCGGCGTCCAGGGACATGCGGCCTATCCGCACCGCGCGCGCAATCCCCTGCACGCGCTGGTCCGCCTGCTCGACCGCCTCGCCTCGCACGAACTCGACCGCGGCACCGCGCATTTCGACGCCTCGACGCTCGCCGTCACCGCCATCGACACCGGCAATCCCGCCGCCAACGTCATCCCCGCCGCGGCGCGCGCCGCCTTCAACATCCGCTTCAACGACGCCCATAGCAGCACCTCGCTCCTGGCCTGGATCGACGCCGAGCTCGCCGCCGAGACGGCGCGCAGCGGCGTCACCTTCGAGCGCACGGCCGAGATCGCAGGCGAAAGCTTCCTGACCCCGCCGGGCGAGTTCACCGCGCTCGTCGCCGGCGCCGTCGAGGCCGTGACCGGCCGGCGCCCGCAGCCCTCGACCTCGGGCGGAACCTCCGACGCGCGCTTCGTGCGCCGCCACTGCCCGGTGGTGGAGTTCGGCCTTGTCGGCAGCACGATGCATCAGGCGGACGAACATGTCGCGGTCGCGGACATCCATGCGCTGAAGGCGGTCTATGCGCGCGCTCTCAGGGACTATTTCGCATGACAGTAACGATTTCCGAAACGCGCGACCTCGCCACCTGCCTCGCCATCCGCCGCATCGTCTTCACCCTTGAACAGGGCGTCAGCGTCGCCGACGAGGTTGACGGGAAGGATCCCGACGCGCTGCACCTGCTCGCCCGGCAGAACCAGGTCCCGGTCGGCACCGCGCGCCTGCTGATCGATGGCACGACCGGCAAGATCGGGCGCGTCGCGGTGCTGGCCGAGGCGCGCGGCGCCGGGCTCGGCAAGGCGCTGATCCTGACCGCGCTCGACGTGCTGAAGCGCCATGGCTGCACCCGCGCGGTTCTCGGCGCGCAGGTCCAGGTGACGGGCTTCTACGCCCGCCTCGGCTTCGCCCCCTTCGGCCCCGAATACATGGATGCCGGCATTGCCCACCGCGACATGGAACGCGCGCTCTGATCCCCGCCGCAGCGGCGGCCGGCACGGGCGCACGGATTTCCCGTTATGCGCCGCGCCCGCGGCGGTGTAGGGTTTCGCCGCTGCGATGTCCCGACGTCCCTCAGACCTGATCGCCGCCGAGGTCGCCTCCTGGCCCGACATCACCACCGGCCCCGGCCGCTTCGGCGCCGTGACCTTCCGCTACGGCACCCGCGAGGTCGGCCATCTCCACGGCGACAGCCATGCCGACCTGCCGTTCCCGACCGCGCTGCGCGACCGTCTCGTCGCCGCCGGCCGGGCCGAGCCGCATGCCTTCCTGCCCGACAGCGGCTGGGTCACCTCGCGCCTCGCCGGCGAGGGCGCGGTCGCCCGCACGCTGGAGCTGTTCCGCCTCAACTACGACCTGATCCTGCGGAAGAAGCAGCCCTTCAGGCCCCCGCCGCCGGGATAGCCCGGTTCCGCCCTGCCGCCGCCCGTGCTAAGGCGCGTCCATGTCCCGTATCCCCACCAAGGACGAAGTCCGCGCCTGGATCGCCGGCAATCCCGGCGCCGCCGCCAGCCGCGACATCGCGCGCGCCTTCGGCCTCCGCGGCGCCGACCGGGTGGAGCTCAAGCGCCTGCTGCGCGAGCTTCAGGCCGACGGCGTCCTCGACCGCCGCCGCGGCCGTTTCCGCGATCCCGCGAAGCTGCCGCCGGTCGGCGTCTTCTCGGTGCTCGCGCCCGACCGCCAGGGCGACCAGTTCCTGCGCGCGCTGGAATGGCCGGGCGACACGCCCGAACCCCGCGTCCTCCTCGTCCCGCGCCGCACCGATGCGCCGGTGGCCGAGGGCGACCGCATCCTCGCCCGCGTGACCGAGGTCGCCGGCGACGGCTACCAGTACGAGGCGCGGCTGATCCGCAAGATCGGCACCAACCCGGTCCGCATCGTGGGCATCTTCCGCAAGGGCGCCGAGGGCGGCCGCATCCTGCCCATCGACAAGGGCTCCGACCGCGAATGGCGCGTCGCGGCGGACGCCACCCACGGCGCGCGGGACGGCGAGCTGGTCGAGGCCGAACAGGCCGGCCCGAAGGACAGGCTCGGCCTGCCCCGCGCCCGCATCACCGAACGCCTCGGCGATCCCTCCGCGCCGAAGGCCGTCTCCCTGATCGCGATCCACCAGCACGGCATCCCGGACGACTTCCCCGACGACGCCGTGGCCGAGGCCGACGCCGCCCTCCCCGTGGCGCTGGGCGACCGCGAGGACCTGCGCGGCCTGCCCTTCGTCACCATCGACCCCGCCGATGCCCGCGACCACGACGACGCCTGCCACGCCCATGCCGACGACGATCCGCAGAACCCCGGCGGGCACATCGTCTGGGTCGCCATCGCCGACGTCGCGCACTATGTCCGCCCGCAATCCGCGCTCGACCGCGAGGCGCGCCGGCGCGGCAACTCCACCTATTTCCCCGACCGGGTCGTGCCGATGCTGCCCGACCACCTGTCGGGGGATCTCTGTTCGCTGCACGAGGGGCTCGAACGGCCGGTGATCGCCGTGCGGATGAAGTTCGACGCCAACGGCACGCGGCTGTCGCACCGCTTCACCCGCGCCATGATCCGCTCGGTCGCCTCGCTCTCCTACGAAGAGGTCCAGGCTGCGCACGACGGCCGGCCGAACGCCCGCTCCGCGCCGCTGATGGACGCCGTGATCGCGCCGCTCTACGCCGCCTTCCGCGCGCTCGACCGCGCCCGCGCCGCGCGCCAGCCGCTCGATCTCGACCTGCCCGAACGCCGCATCGTGCTGTCGGATGACGGGCGCGTGCAGTCGGTCGCCTTCCGCGAACGGCTGGACTCGCACCGCCTGATCGAGGAGTTCATGGTCGCGGCCAATGTCGCCGCCGCCGAGGAACTGATCCGGCTGAAACGCCCGCTCCTCTTCCGCGTCCACGAGGAGCCCGCCCCGGAGAAGCTCGACGCCCTGCGCGAGGTGGCCGAGGCCTCTGGCTTCACCCTCGCCCGCGGCCAGGTCCTCAGGACCGCGCACCTCAACCGCCTTCTGGCCCAGGCCGAGGGGACCGATTTCGACGAACTCCTCAACGTCACCACCCTGCGCTCCCTGCCGCAGGCCTACTACCACCCGCAGAACTTCGGCCATTTCGGGCTGGCGCTGCGCAACTACGCGCATTTCACCTCGCCCATCCGCCGCTATTCCGACCTGATCGTGCACCGGGCGCTGATCACCGGCCACGGCTGGGGCGATGACGGCCTGTCCCAGGCGGACATCGCGATGCTCGAGGAGACCGCCGAGAAGGTCAGCGAGGCCGAGCGCCGCTCGATGGCGGCCGAACGCGACACCACCGACCGCTACCTCGCCGCCTGGCTCGCCGACCGCGTTGGGGCAGAGTTCACCGGGCGCGTCAGCGGCGTCGCGCGCTTCGGCCTCTTCGTCCGGCTCGACGAATCGGGTGCGGACGGGCTGATCCCGGTCCGCTCGATCGGGCGCGAGTTCTTCCATTTCGACCCCGGCTCCCAGACCCTGATGGGGGCCGAGACCGGCACGACCATCGGGATCGGCCAGCGCGTCACCGTGCGCCTCGCCCAGGCGGTGCCGCTGACCGGCGGGCTCGTCCTCGAACTGCTCTCGCTCGACGGCGCCGCCCTGCAAGCCGGCGGCAGGGGGCGGCGCGAACCCGTCCGCCGCGCGCCGGGCAAGGCCGCGGCGCGGCAGTCAAAGGCCCGCCGCAAGGCCGAACGCCGGCGCCGCTGACGGATTCCCGCGCGCGCGTTCCGGCGCTACACTGGCCGCGATGACAGGAACCCGGGCCGTGCTCACCTTCGCCTGCGCCGTGCTTGCGGCCCCGGCCTGCGCGGTTGCCGCCGGGGACGGTTCTTCGCAGGAGGAGGCTGCCGTGACGGGCGCGGGCGACATCCTGACACCCGCCCCCGCCGGCGAGGGCTTCGCCGCCTGGCTCGACGGGTTCCGCGCCCGCGCGCTTGCCGCCGGGATCGCGCCGGCGACGCTCGACCGGGCGCTCCGGCACGCCGTCTTCCTGCCCGAGGTCATCGAACGCGACCGGCGCCAGGCAGAGTTCACCAAGGCGATCTGGGACTATCTCGACATTGCCGTGTCCGACGAAAGGGTCGCGATGGGGCGCGCCGCGCGCGAGCGGCATAAGTCCCTGATCGGCCGGATAGAGACGGAATTCGGCGTCGATGGCGATATCGTCCTCGCGATCTGGGGGGTCGAGACATCCTTCGGCACCTACATGGGCGGCACGAACACGATCGCGGCGCTGGCCACGCTCGCCGCCGACCCGCGCCGGGGCCGCTTCTTCGAGGATCAGCTTCTCGCCGCCCTGCGGATCGTCGACTCCGGGCAGATCGATCCCGCCGCCATGACCGGCAGCTGGGCCGGCGCGATGGGCCATCCGCAGTTCATGCCGTCCTCGTTCCTTGCCCATGCGGTCGATTTCGACGGCGACGGCCGGCGCGACATCTGGGGGGCGGATCCGGCCGACGGGCTGGCCTCGGCCGCCGCCTACCTCAGGAACCACGGCTGGCGGACGGGCGAGCCCTGGGGGGTCGAGGTGACGGTGCCCGAGGGCTTCGACTTCGCGCTCTCCGGCGTCGGCGTCACCCGGCCCGCCGCCTTCTGGGCCGCGCTCGGCATCCGCGACACGGCGGGCCGCGTGATCCCCGACCACGGCCCGGCCTCGATCCTGTTTCCCGCCGGGCACCGCGGCGCCGCCTTCATGATCTTCCCCAACTTCCACGTCATCGAGGCGTACAACCCCGCCGACGCTTACGTGATCGGGGTCGGCCACCTCGCCGACCGGATCGCCGGGGGCGGGCCGCTCGTCCATGCCTGGCCGCGCGACCTGCGCGTGCTGACGCCGGAGGAGCGGGTCGAGCTTCAGGCGCGCCTCGTGGCGCTGGGCCACGACACCGGCGGCGTGGACGGGCGCATCGGGCCGAAGACGGTGGCCGCGATCATGGCCTTCCAGAAGGGTCAGGGCCTGGTGCCGGACGGTTTCGCGACGCCGGACATCCTCGCGCGGCTGCGCTAGGGGAACCCTGCCTCGCGCCGGGCGCAAGGCAGGGCGGCTTCCACCTGGACGGTCATCGGCGTCCCCGCCTGTACCGCGGGACCAACTGACCCGGTCCCGGTTTCCATCTGGTTGAAATATCCCGGGGGTGCGGGGGCGGCGCCCCCGCGCGGGCCGGATGCGGACCCGGAGACCGGCCCCCGCGGCGCCGCCGGCGTCAGCCGCGGCCGCAGGAACGCCATCGGATGCGTCCGCAGCGTCAGCCGCATCGACACGTAGTCCTCCACCACGTTCTCGCCCTCGGTCATCGCGCGCAGGCTGACCGGCGGCTCCGCGATCCCCTCGCCGTCGATGTCGCCCGCGAACAGCGGCAGGGGCTTTTCCCCGCCGATCGCCCGCGCCGCCCACAGCGCCTCGCGGCGGGTCAGCCCCAGCGCGGCGAAGGCGTCCGCCTCGGCCAGGATGGTCAGCGTTCGCCGCCCCACCCCCGCGCGGCGCCAGACGTCCTCGACCGCCCGGTAGCCGTTGCCGCGCGCCGCCACGATCCAGCGCGCGTCCTCCTCGGCGATGCCCCGGACCTGCCGGAACCCCAGCCGCAGCGCCAGCCCGCCGCCCGGGCACGGCTCCATCACGTTGTCCCAGTGGCTGGCCTCGATGCAGACCGGGCGCACCTCGACCCCGTGCTCGCGCGCGTCGCGCACGATCTGGGCGGGGGCGTAGAAGCCCATCGGCTGGCTGTTCAGCAGCGCGCAGGCGAAGATGCCGGGATGGTGCAGCTTCAGCCAGGCCGAGGCATAGACCAGGAGCGCGAAGGACGCGGCATGGCTTTCGGGAAAGCCGTAGCTGCCGAAGCCCTCGATCTGGGCAAAGCAGCGGGCGGCGAAATCCGCGTCATGGCCGTTCGCCAGCATCCCCGTCATGAAGCGGTCGCGGAACTCGCTGACGTTCCCGTGCTTCTTGAACGTGGCCAGCGACCGGCGCAGGCGGTCGGCCTCCTCGGGGTCGAACCCGGCGCCGACGATGGCGATCTGCATCGCCTGTTCCTGGAACAGCGGCACCCCCAGCGTCTTGCCCAGCACCGCGCCCAGCGCGTCCGAGGGGAAGCTGACCTTCTCCTGCCCGTTCCGGCGGCGCAGGAACGGGTGCACCATGTCGCCCTGGATCGGCCCGGGGCGGATGATCGCGACCTGGATCACCAGGTCGTAGAACGTCCGCGGCTTCATCCGGGGCAGGAAGTTCATCTGCGCCCGGCTCTCCACCTGGAAGACGCCCAGCGAATCGGCCCGGCACAGCATGTCGTAGACCGCCGGGTCCTCCGGCGGCAGCGTCGCCAGCGTCCACTCCGTCCCGTGGTGGCGGCGGATCAGGTCGAAGGCCTTGCGGATGCAGCTCAGCATCCCCAGCGCCAGCACATCGACCTTGAGGATCCCCAGCGCGTCGATGTCGTCCTTGTCCCAGGGGATGACGGTGCGGTCCTCCATCGCCGCGTTCTCGACCGGGACAAGCTCGTCCAGCCGCCCCTCGGTGATGATGAAGCCGCCGACATGCTGGCTGAGATGGCGGGGAAAGCCCTGGATCTCCGCCATCAGCTCCATCGTCTGGGCCAGCCGCCGGTCGGCCGGGTCCAGCCCGATCTCCCGCAGCCGCGCCTCGGGCAGCGCGCCGCCCCCGCCCCAGCCCCAGATCTGGCTCGATAGGGCGGCGAGCGTGTCCCCGGACAGGCCCATCGCGCGGCCGACCTCGCGCGCGGCGCGCTTGCCGCGGTAGTGGATCACGGTGGCGCAGAGGCCCGCGCGGTGGCGGCCGTATTTCTCGTAGATGTGCTGGATCACCTCCTCGCGCCGCTCGTGCTCGAAATCCACGTCGATGTCGGGCGGCTCGTTGCGCGCCTCGCTGACGAAGCGCTCGAAGACCATCGTGCCGATCTCGGGGCTGACCGAGGTGACGCCCAGCGCGTAGCACACGACCGAGTTCGCGGCCGACCCGCGGCCCTGGCAGAGGATGCCGCGGCTGCGCGCGAAGGCCACGACATCGTGCACGGTCAGGAAATAGGGCTCATAGTTCAGCTTCGCGATCAGCGCCAGTTCGTGATCCGCCATCCGCCGCACCCGCTCGGGGATGCCGTTCGGATAGCGCCAGCGCAGCCCCTCGGCGGTCAGCCGCGCCAGCCGGTCGCGCGGGCTTTCGCCCCCGGCCACCTCGGCGGGGTATTCGTAGCGCAGCTCGTCCAGCGAGAATGTCAGCCGCGCCGCGATCTCCCCCGTCCGGCGCACCGCCTCTGCGTGCCCGGCGAAGATCCTCATCATCTCTGACGGGCCGCGCAGTCTCTGTTCGGCATTGGCCAGCGCCGCCCGGCCCAGGTCATCGACGCGGGTGCCGGTGCGGATCGCGGTCAGCACGTCGGCCAGGCGGCGGCGCGCGGCGACATGCATCAGCGGCCGCGCCGAGGCGACCGTGGGCAGGCCCAGCCCGGCGGCCAGCGCGGCAAGCCGGGCAAAGCGGGCGCGGTCCTGCCCGTCATAGGCCGGCGCCATCAGCAGCGACACCTGCCCCCCGCCGTCCGCCGGGCCGAAGCGGCGCGCCAGCGCGCGGGCGCCCGCCGTCCAGTCCTGCCCCCCGCCGGGATGCAGCAGCAGCTCCATCCCCTCGCCCCAGGCCAGCAGATCCTCCGGCCCGAGGTCGCACTGCCCCTTGGGCGCGCGCAGCCGCCCGAGCGAGAGCAGCCGGCAGAGCCGCCCCCAGGCCGCCCGGTCGCGCGGCAGGGCGGTGACGGTGAACCCGTCGCGCAGGCGGATCAGGGCCGCCGGGATCAGGCGCGGGCCGGCCCCGTCCCGGCGCCGGATCTCGCGCGCCGCGCTGTGCGCCCGCACGATCCCGGCGACCGAGTTCAGGTCGGCGATGGCCAGCGCCGGCAGGCCCAGTTCCTGCGCGCGCGCCATCAGCTCCTCGGGGTGGGAGGCCCCGGTCAGGAAGGTGAAGTTCGACGTGGCGGACAGTTCGGCCTGGAACATAACGCGAACATAGCGCCTCTCCGCCGGTTTGGGGAGTCTCCCTTTCCCCCGCCCCGCAGCTCCGGCCGCCCGCTTCGGCCACCCGCCTCGGCCGGCAGCCGGCGGCCGCCGCCGGCTCAGGCCAGATAGGCCCGGAACGCGCCGATCACCTGCTCATAGACCGCCCGCTTGAAGGGCACGATCGTCGCCAGCAGGTCGTCCGCCGTCATCCAGCGCCATTCGCTGAACTCCGGGTGCGGCGTCGCGATGTCGATGTCGCTGTCCTCGCCGAGAAAGCGGAACAGGAACCAGCGCTGCGCCTGGCCCCGGTACCTGCCGCCCCAGACCTTTCCCACCAGCTCCGGCGGCAGGTCGTACCTCACCCAGTCGTGCATCTTGGCCACCAGGTCCACCTTGTCCCCGGTGACCCCGGTCTCCTCCCGCAGTTCGCGCAGCGCCGCGCTCCGCGGCTTCTCGCCGGCGTCGATCCCGCCCTGCGGCATCTGCCAGGCGCGCCCGTCGCCGTCCTTGCGCAGCCCGGCAAAGATCCGCCCGCCCCGGTTGATCATCATCACCCCCACGCAGGGGCGGTAGGGCAGGGCCGCGATCTCCTCCGGCGTCATCGCGCTCAGGGGTTGGCCGCGGCCACGTCGGCCTCGAACGGCCGCACCGCCGCCAGCCCCTTCAGGATGTCGATCGCATAGGCAAGCTGATAGTCCTCGAGCCGCAGCTTGGCCGATTCCTCGGCCCGCTTCTGCTCTTCCTCGTAGACGCGCTTCTCGTCCTCGGTCATCGAATCGTTCGAGATCGCGCCGCGCAGGTCGGCTTCCGACCGGTCGAAGTTCGCCGCCGAATCCGGCGTGTCCTCGGCCGCTGCCTCGTCCTCCGGCGGCGGCGGGGGCTGTTCCACCCAGATGTCGGGCGAGATCCCCAGCGCCTGGATCGACCGGCCCGAGGGCGTGTAGTAGCGCGCCGTGGTGATCCGCATCGCCCCGTCGGACTTCAGCGGCACGACCGTCTGGACCGAGCCCTTGCCGAAGCTCTTGGTGCCGACGACGATCGCCCGCCGGTGATCCTGCAACGCCCCGGTGACGATCTCCGAGGCCGAGGCCGAGCCGCCGTTGATCAGCACCACCATCGGCTTGCCGGCGATCAGGTCGCCCGGCCCGGCGTTGAAGCGCTCGCTGTCCTGCGGGCTGCGCCCCCTGGTGGACACGATCTCGCCCGCCTCGAGGAACGCATCCGACACCTTGATCGCCTGCGTCAGCAGCCCGCCGGGGTTGTTGCGCAGGTCGAGCACGACGCCGTTGATGCGGTCGATCCCGCCGGCATCCTCGATCGCCTTCTTCAGCCCGGCCTCGAGGTCGGGGAAGGTCTGGTCGGTGAAGGACGAGATGCGCAGCACCACGGTGTCGCCCTCGAGCCGCGCCTTGGCCGCCGCGATCTTGATCGTGTCGCGGATGATCGACACGTCGAAGGGCTCCTCGGTGCCCTCGCGCGCGATGGTGATGACGATCTCCGACCCGACCGGGCCGCGCATCAGCTCCACCGCGTCGTCGAGCGTCAGGCCCAGCACGCTCTCGCCGTTGACGTGGGTGATGAAGTCGCCCGCCTGGATGCCGGCTTCGGCCGCCGGCGTCCCGTCGATCGGCGATACCACCTTGACGAAGCCATCCTCCTGCGTGACCTCGATGCCGAGCCCGCCGAACTCGCCCTTCGTCTGCACCCGCATCGCGTCGTATTCCTCGGGCGGCAGGTAGCCCGAATGCGGATCGAGCGAGGTCAGCATCCCGTTGATCGCGGCCTCGATCAGCTTCTTCTCGTCCACCGGCTCGACATACTGGCCGCGGATGCGCTCGAAGATGTCGCCGAACAGGTCGAGCTGTTCATAGACCGAGGACGGCTTGGCCGCGTCCTGCGCCAGCAGCGGGCCGGCCACCTGAGTCGTAAGCAGGACCCCGGCCACCGTGCCGCTCAGTGCTGCCAGAACGAATTTCCGCATCGGTCACATGTCCTTCGTGTCGCGGAACCAGGGGGCCGGATCGACCGGCATGGTTCCCTGCCTGAGTTCCAAGTAAAGCGTCTCCGCGCGTCCGGCGCCACCCGGTTCTTCGGCCGCCGCCGCGTCCGGCGCGGGGCCGCCGGGCATCAGGCCCACCGGGGCGCCGGCGGCGACCACGTCGCCCGTCTCTCCGTACACCGTTCCAAGCCCGGCAAGCACCAGCAGATAGCCGCTGGCGGGTTCAAGGATCATCACATTTCCGTAGTCGAGCAGCGGTCCGCGGTAGCGGATCGTCGCCGTCCACGGCGCCGTCACGATGGCGTCGGCGGCGGTCGCGATCACCAGGCCCGGGCGGGTGATGCCGGCGGCATCCGCCTCGCCCGACCGGCGCAGGACGGTCCCGCGCACCGGCAGCGGCAGCGTGCCCTTCGCCCCGGCGAAGTCCGCGCGCGGCGGGCCGATGTCGCTCTCCAGCCCGGCGACGCCGGCGGCGAAGGCATCCAGCGTCTCGGCCGCAGCGACCAGTGCCTTCAGCTCCTCGGGGTCCTCCAGGAACCGCCGCGGCAGGCCGGCGCGTTCCGACACCGCCTCGCCCAGTGCGGCGCGCGCCGTCTCGGCGGCCTCGAGGCCCTCCTGCAGGGTCGCCAGCGCCTCCTGCCTCAGCGCCCGGATCGCGGTCAGCTCGCCCAGCTGCGACCGCAGGGCGTCGGCCTCGGCCCGCACCGCCGGCGCGACCGCCCCCAGCACCAGCGCCGCCTCGACGGTCGCCTTCGGCCCGCCGGGATGGACCGGCAGCAGCTCGGCCGGCGCCTCGCCGATGGCGACCATCGCGCCGAGAACGCGCGACAGATGGCCGCGGCTGGCCTGCAGCGCGCCGGCCAGTTCCCGTTCCCGGACCTCGACCGCGCGCAGGCTCTCGCGCAGCAGCGCCAGCCCGTCCTCGTAGGCGCCGATTGTCCGCGTCAGCGCCGCGATCCGGTCCTCGGCCCTCTCCGCCTCCCGCATCGCGCCGATCGCCGCGCGCAGCGCGTCCGCCGCCTGCGCCGCCCCGGCCGCCTCCGGGCCGGCGTCCCCGGCCAGCGCCGGGGCCGGCACCACGACCGGCACCAGGGCCGCCCAGGCCGCGAACGCAAGGGCCGGAAGGGATGCCCGCCGCATCACCGCTCGATCAGGCTCCGCCCCGTCATCTCCGGCGGCAGCGGCAGGCCCATCAGGTCCAGCACCGTCGGCGCAAGGTCGGCAAGCCGCCCGTCGCGCAGCCGCGCGCCCGGCGGCCCGCCCAGCAGGGCGACCGGAACCGGGTTCGTGGTGTGGGCGGTGTGCGGCTCGCCCGTCACCGGATCGACCATCGTCTCGCAGTTGCCGTGGTCCGCCGTCAGGATCATCGCGCCCCCGGCCTTCTCCAGCGCCGGCACCACCCGCGCCAGGCCGGCATCCACCGCCTCGCAGGCGGCGATGGCGGCATCGAGCCGGCCGGTATGCCCGACCATGTCGGGATTGGCGTAGTTGACCACGATCAGGTCGTAGCCGGCGCCGATCGCCGCCACCAGGTGGTCGGTCACCTCCGCGGCCGACATCTCCGGCTTCAGGTCATAGGTCGCGACCTTCGGCGACGGCGCCATGTAGCGGTCCTCGCCCGCCTCCGGCGTCTCGCGGCCGCCGTTCAGGAAGAACGTGACATGGGGGTATTTCTCGGTCTCGGCGATGCGGAACTGCCGCAGCCCCTGCGCCGCCACCCAGGCCCCCAGCGTGTTGACGACCGGGCGCTTGGGATAGGCGGCGGCCATGAACGTGTCATGGGTCGCCGAATAGTCCACCATCCCCAGGATCGCCGCCCAGTGCGGCCGCCGGCCGCGGTCGAAACCGGCAAAGTCGTCCTCGCCGATCGCCAGCAGGATCTCGCGCGCGCGGTCGGCGCGGAAGTTCAGGCAGAAGAACCCGTCCCCGTCCTTGGCCCCGGCATAGCCCGCGATCACCGTCGGCTGGATGAACTCGTCGGTCTCGCCGCGCTCGTAGGCCGCGGCCACCGCCGCGTTGCCGTCCCGCACCATCAGCGCCGAGCGCCCCTCGACGAAGGCCCAGTAGGCGCGCTCGACGCGCTCCCAGCGGTTGTCGCGGTCCATCGCCCAGTAGCGCCCCGTCACCGTCGCGATGCGGGCGCCCGCCGGCAGCCGCCGCTGGAGGTCGGCGATGAAGGCCCCCGCCGAAGCGGGCGGCACGTCCCGCCCGTCGGTGATCGCATGAAGCGCGACCGGCACGCCCTGGGCGGTGACGGCCTGCGCCGCGGCCAGCACATGCTCGATATGGCCGTGGACGCCGCCGTCCGAGATCACGCCCATCAGATGCGCGGTGCCGCCGCTCGCCTTCAGCGTCTGGCAGAAGGCGAGGATCGCCTCGTTCGAGAAGAAGCTGCGGTCCTCGATGGCAAGGTCGATCTGGCCGAGGTCCATCGCCACCACCCGGCCCGCCCCGATATTGGTATGCCCGACCTCGGAATTGCCCATCTGCCCGGCCGGAAGCCCGACATCGCGGCCATGGGTGACAAGCTGCGCATGCGGGCAGGTCGCCATGATCCGGTCGTAGGCCGGCTTGCGCGCCAGCGCCACCGCGTTCGCGGTCGGGTCCTCCCGCAGCCCCCAGCCGTCAAGGATGCACAGGACGACCGGTCGGGGTGGCGACATGGAAACCTCTCAACAGCGCAGCGGCCTTCTACTTCGCGCCGCGGCGGCGGGCAACCCGGGCCCTAGGCGCGATGGTAGGGCGTCCCGGCAAGGATCTGCGCGGCCCGGTAAAGCTGTTCGGCCAGCATCACCCGGACCAGCATGTGCGGCCAGACCATCGCCCCGAGACTCAGGCACAGCGCGGCCCCCTCGCGCAGCGAAGGATCAGTCCCGTCGGCGCCGCCGATCACGAAGGCAAGCTGCGCATGTCCCGCGTCCCGCCAGTCGCCGATCCGGCGCGCGAAGGCGGGCGAGGTCAGGGTCTCGCCCCGCTCGTCCAGAACCACGCGGACCGCGCCCTCCGGGATCGCCCGCGCCAGCAGCGCGGCCTCCGCCGCCATGCCGCCGCCATGCGCCTCGACCTCGCGCAGCGTAACCGGGCCCAGCCCCAGCGCGCGGCCGGTCCGGGCGAAGCGGTCGAGGTAATCGTCGGCAAGCGCCTTCTCCGGCCCGCCGCGCAGGCGGCCGACGGCGCAGATGCGGATCTGCATCCGGCCTCAGGCCTGGGCGCGCGCCAGACCCGCCCCGGCGGGCATCCACATCTTCTCGAGCTGGTAGAACTCGCGCACCTCGGGCCGGAACACGTGCACGATCACGTCCTGCGCGTCGATCAGCACCCAGTCGCCCTGGTCCTTGCCCTCGACGCGGCAGAGGCGGCCGAAGTCGTGCTTCAGCCGGTCGGTCAGCTTCTCCGCGATGGCGGCGACCTGGCGCGACGACCGGCCCGAGCAGATCACCATGTAATCCGCCACCGAGGACCGGCCGCGCAGGTCGATCTGCACAACGTCCTCGGCTTTGTCGTCGTCAAGGGAGGCAAGGATGCGCTCGAGCAGGGCTTCGCTCGAGACGGTTGCGGGCATCGCCGTCACCGGCAGTGCCCCTGCGGCCGGGGTGCCGGCCGCGGACAGAGGTTGGGACAGGTCATCGTCCTCCTGTATGGCGCGCCGCACCGGGCCCCGGCGCCGGGCCTGTGCATAACCTAGCATCGGGGACGTGAAATCTCAATGACGGGCCGGGGACGGGCCGGGAAACTTCGCGGCTCCGTTGCCGCTCAGGCCGCGTCCGCCGCCGCTCCGGCAAAGGCCGCAAGCAGCCCGCCCCAGCCGTTCCCGCTGTCGAGAACGCCCCGCGTCTCCTCGCCGCGCGCGCCATGGGCCTCGAGCCCGCGGTGCTCCAGCGTCACGCGCGTGCCCTCGCCCTCGGCGGCGAAGGTCACCTCGACCTCGGTCGGCACCGGCGGATCGGTCGTGAAATCGGCGTTCAGCGTCCAGATCAGCAGAACGCGGTGCGGCGGCTCCCAGGCCTCCACCCGGCCCCAGTCGCAGGTCTCGCCGTCGCGCCCCGTCTCGTACCAGCGCCCGCCGGCGCGCGGCTCGATCGTCACCCCGGCCTGCCCGCTTTTCGTCAGCGAATGGGTCTTCAGCCACCAGCCGCCCATCCCGGCCGTGAAGACCTCGAAGGCCCGCGCGGGCCGGCACCTGACGAACAGCGATTTCCGCACCGGGGCGGGCCTGATGGCGATGCTCACCTGTCGGTCTCCCCGTGTTCGGCCGCCTCCCTGAAGGCGGCAAGCTGATCGTCCCAGAACCGGTCGAGCCAGGCCCGCAGCGGGCCGAGCCCGGCGGGATCGATGCGATAGACGTTGCGCGCCCCCCGCGCCTCGACGGCCACCAGCCCCGCCTCGCGCAGCACCTTCAGATGCTGCGACACCGCCGGCTGCGACACCGGGAGCGCCCGCGCCAGATCGGCGACCGCGCTTTCGCCCGCGGCCAGCCGCTCCCAGATCGCACGGCGGGTCGGGTCGGCAAGCGCGGCAAGGGCCAGAGATTCATTAGTCATGGCTTATGATAAGCTATAACTTATCTCTTGCGTCAACCCCCCGTATCGATGAGGAACGCCACCTCGTTCCGGCGGTTCCACGGCAGGGTGAAGGGCGCGTCGTAGAAATGGTAGATCGCCGGCCCCCGCGGCCGCAGCCCCGCGGCCTCCAGCCAGGCGCGCAGCTCCGCCTCGCGCCGGGCCAGCAGGGCCTGCGTCGGAACGCCGGGAAAGCGCAGCACCGCCTGCCGCTGGGCCGGAACCTCGACGAACCGGATGCGGTCGTCCCTCGGCTTCGGCAGCGTCTCCATTGTGTAGCCTGCCGGCATCACGAAGCGCACCACCCAGAGGTCGGGCGCCCCGCCTTCCGCCCCGCTGACCGTCGCCGCCGCCCCGTCCGCGGATGCGGATGCGGATGCGGGCGCCTGCGTCACCGGGACGGTCATCTCCACCTTCTCCGCCGTCTCGCTGCCGCCGAAGATATAGCCCGCCAGCACGCGGAAACCCCGGTTCGCGGCGGTGGCGCGGTCGCCGCGGACCGTCACCTCGGCGGCAAGGAAGGGGGCATAGTCCCTGATCTCCACCGCGCCCCCGGCCTGCCGTACCTTATACGGCGCCTGCTCGTAGCCCTTGTGACGCTCCATCTCCGCCTCCGCGCCCGCCGCCGGGGCCAGCGCCAGCGCCGCCAGCCATATTGAAACGGCCCGGATTCGCGCGTACATGCGCGAAGATGATCCGGTATTTCGACATGGATGACCGCGCGCGCCTGCCCTGGCGCTTCCACGCCCAGGCGCTGTCGCTCCGGCCGCGGGGCTGACGGCCCGTTCCCGTCCGCCGCCCCGCAGCCGCTTCACCAGGAAGAACGCCATGACCGCCGCCCCCAAGACCCTTTACGACAAGATCTGGGACGCCCACGTCGTCGATCAAGCCGACGACGGCACCTGCCTGCTCTACATCGACCGCCATCTCGTCCACGAAGTGACCTCGCCCCAGGCCTTCGAGGGGCTGCGCCTGGCCGGCCGCAAGGTCCGCGCGCCGGAAAAGACCATCGCCGTGCCCGACCACAACGTGCCGACGACCGCCGGGCGCGAGATCCGCATCGACAACGAGGAAAGCCGCATCCAGGTCGAGGCGCTGGACCGTAACGCCCGCGACTTCGGCATCAACTACTACCCCGTCTCCGACATCCGCCAGGGCATCGTCCACATCGTCGGCCCCGAACAGGGCTGGACCCTTCCCGGCATGACGGTCGTCTGCGGCGACAGCCACACCGCCACCCACGGCGCCTTCGGCGCGCTCGCGCACGGCATCGGCACCTCGGAGGTGGAGCATGTGCTGGCCACCCAGACGCTGATCCAGAAGAAGTCGAAGAACATGAAGGTCGAGATCACCGGGTCGCTCCGCCCCGGCGTCACGGCCAAGGACATCACCCTCTCGGTCATCGGCGCCACCGGCACCGCGGGCGGCACCGGCCATGTCATCGAATACTGCGGCCAGGCGATCCGCGAACTGTCGATGGAAGGCCGGATGACCGTCTGCAACATGGCGATCGAGGGCGGCGCCCGCGCCGGCCTGATCGCGCCCGACGAGAAGACCTTCGACTACGTCAGGGGCCGCCCCCACGCGCCCAAGGGCGCCCTGTGGGAGGCCGCGCTCGCCTGGTGGCAGACGCTCTATTCCGACGAGGGCGCGCATTTCGACAAGATCGTCACCCTCAGGGGCGAGGACATCGCCCCCGTCGTCACCTGGGGCACCAGCCCCGAGGACGTGCTGCCGATCACCGGCGAGGTGCCCGACCCCGAAAGCTTCACCGGCGGCAAGGTCGAGGCCGCGCGCCGCTCGCTCGACTACATGGGCCTCAAGCCCGGCACCAGGCTCACCGACATCGAGATCGACACCGTCTTCATCGGCTCCTGCACCAACGGCCGGATCGAGGACCTGCGCGCCGCGGCCGAGATCCTGAAGGGCCGCAAGATCAGGGTGAAACGCGCGATGGTCGTGCCCGGCTCGGGCCTCGTCCGCGCCCAGGCCGAGGAGGAGGGTCTGGCGCAGATCTTCATCGACGCGGGCTTCGAATGGCGGCTCGCCGGCTGCTCGATGTGCCTTGCCATGAACCCCGACCAGCTCTCCCCCGGCGAACGCTGCGCGGCGACCTCGAACCGCAACTTCGAGGGCCGCCAGGGCCGCGGCGGGCGCACCCACCTGATGAGCCCCGCGATGGCCGCGGCGGCGGCGGTGACGGGGCGGCTCACCGACGTGCGCAGCCTCGCCTGATTCGCTCCCCCCGCCGGCCGGCGGGGCGCGGCGGGGGTCCCGCGGCCGGACTGCACCGCAATTGTGTAGCAATTCCGGCACAATGGCGGCTGCCGCGCGCGGATTGATCCCGCCGCGGGCGGACACCCGCACCATCGAGTCTTGGCAGCGCCAGATTCATGCCATATTCAGGAATGCGCTGGCGGATGTGCGTTTTCTCGCAGATCCGGTGGGCAGGTCGCCTGGGGTGAAGCGGCCGCCCGGGGAAAGGTGAAGTGGGAATGTTTGGGTACGCAAGATCTCTGTTCGCGGCTGCCGCGCTGGCCCTGTCGGCCATGCCGGCCCTGTCCGCATCCGTTTCGGTGACCGACGTGGACGGCACCTGGGGCGGGCCGATCCCGCCGAATGTCGTCGGTCTCTCGGGCGTCGGCACCAGCACCATGTCCTGGGGCCGGCCCTGGACCCAGGGCGGCGCGCAGAGCGCCTACGGCTTCACCGGCAGCCCGGTCGGGCTGATCGAGACCGATGTCGCCTTCGACCTCGGCGTCTTCACCCACTTCAACAACCCGATCGCGATCAGGCGGGCGAACTCCTCGATCCGCGCGGCGCAGCTTTCGGTCAGCATCCAGATCGACCTCGGCGATGGCGCGGGCCCGACCCAGATCGACACCGTGTTCGACTTCCTGCACGACGAAACGCGCAACAGCCCGCTCGGGCCGCAGGATCCGCTCGGCGGCACCTGCGCCAACGGCCCGAACGGCGTCGGCGTGAACGTCAACGGCTGCGCCGACCGCGTCAGGCTGGTGCGCAACGATGCGCTCTCGACCGAATTCACCATCGACGGCGTGCTCTACGCGCTCGACATCACCGGCTTCCTGTTCGAGGGCAGCCTGCTCACCGAATTCTGGACCCAGGAAGAGGCGACCAATTCCGCGGTGCTGCGCGGCATCCTGCGCACCGTCGGCACGCCGCCCGAGGCGCCGGTCCCGCTTCCCGCCGCCGGCTGGCTGCTCATCGCCGGCGTCGGCGCCCTTGCCCTTACCCGCCGGCGCCGCGGCTGACGCACCGCCCGCGCCGGACAGACCCGACGGGCCGCCTGCGGGCGGCCCTTCGCATTCCCGCCTTCCGTTCCCTGTTGGCCATCGGCCGCGGCTCTGGCATAGAGACGCCGGCCGCCGGGCCCCTGGCCCGCCAAGGAGACTGACGATGACCCCATTCACGACGCTGACCGGGATCGCGGCGCCGATGCCGCTGGTCAACATCGACACCGACATGATCATCCCCAAGCAGTTCCTGAAGACGATCAAGCGGTCGGGGCTTGGCCGGAACCTGTTCGACGAGATGCGCTACACCCCGGACGGCGCCGAGGTGCCCGATTTCGTGCTCAACCAGCCCGCCTGGCGCAAGGCCGAGATCCTCGTGGCCGGCGACAACTTCGGCTGCGGATCGTCGCGCGAACACGCGCCCTGGGCGCTGCTCGACTTCGGCATCCGCTGCGTCATCTCGACCAGCTTCGCCGACATCTTCTACAACAACTGCTTCAAGAACGGGATCCTGCCGGTCGTGCTGCCGCAGGACGCGGTGGACGTGCTGATGGAGGATGCGCGCAAGGGCGCGAATGCCCGCATCACCGTCGATCTGGCGGCCCAGACGGTCACCGCGTCCGACGGGCGCAGCTTCCATTTCGACGTGGATCCGTTCAAGAAGCACTGCCTGCTGAACGGGCTGGACGACATCGGCCTGACGCTTGAGAAGGTCGATGCGATCGACCGCTTCGAACGGGCGGCCGCGGCGGCGCGCCCCTGGGTCTGAAGCCGGCCGGACCCGCCGGACCCGCACGGGCCCACCAGGGCCCGCTGCGCCATTGCCATAATGCTGCCCGAATCGCGGGCCGAAAATGATGCAATGGCGCACCAGTTCCACCACGAAAAGGTCTGAATGAACTGGTTAACCTTAACCCGAGTTGCCAGGGAGCGGGATGTGGGCAAAATTGCGGCAGAAATGAGGCAGGGGCCGCGCAGGCGGCGCAACCTGTCCGTATCCGGCCGTGCCGCCAGCGCGGGCCGGGCAGAGGCAGAGGGACCGCAGCCGTGATCTCGCAGCTGACCGGCGCATTCGTCCGGGCGATCCTCGTCATGGTGCTCATCGCCACGCCGTCGCTCATGCTGCCCGGCGTCAGCCACGACACCACCCAGATCGTCGCGCTGGTCGCGCTCTTCGCCGCCGCCCTGACCTTCTTCGAATATGCCCGGCCTATCCCGGCCTGGTCGAGTTCCGCGACGCGCCGCCCTTCAACCGGCTGCGCTTCGTCTCGCTCTTCGCCACGGTCCTGATCCTGTCGGCCATCGTCCGCGGCCAGACCGACCCGACCACGCTGACCCAGTTCATCGAGGTGCTCGGCAACAAGCTGGGCGAGGCGATCGACGTGCCCTATTCCCCGGTCCGCCTCGTCGTCCTGATGCTGCCGCCGGACATGAGCCTCGAACACCTGATCCTCGTGCGCACCGCGGCCGGGATCAGCTATCTCCTGTCGCTGCTGACGCTGGTGATGTTCGTCGGCGTCATGCGCTTCATCGGCTGGCCCGCCCGCATGGGCACCTTCAACGTCTGGGTCAACCTGCCGACCTTCGATCCCACGACCGGCGGCGACGTGGTGGAACGGCTCCAGCGCGACGCCCGCTTCAACATCGCGCTCGGCTTCCTCCTGCCCTTCCTGATCCCCGCCGCGGTCAAGCTCGCCTCGCTCGCCTTCGAGCCGGTCACGCTCGAAAGCCCCCAGACCCTGATCTGGACGATGGCTGCCTGGGCCTTCCTGCCCGCCTCGCTGTTCATGCGCGGCATCGCCATGCACCGCATCGCCGGCATGATCGCCGAGAAGCGCCGCCTCAACAATCTGGCCTCGGGCGCGGCGGAACTCGCCACCGCGTGACCGCGACCGCCCGACCGCGGCGGGCCGGCGCCGGGCAGAATCGTAAACGAGATCCTAACGAAAAAATAACCCATTGATTTTCCTTGTCCTAAAGGGGTGTCCCAGCATGGGACACCCTGTCCCTGTCCCTTGACCGGCCCGTCCCCCTCGGCTACGCCCCGGCCCGTTCAACACCGGAGCGCCGCGATGCCCAACCCTTCCCTGCTCATCCTCGCCGGCGACGGCATCGGTCCCGAGGTCATGGCCGAGGTCCGCCGCATCATCGCCTGGCTGGCGGACCGGCGCGGCATCGTCTTCGACGTGTCCGAGGATCTCGTCGGCGGCGCCGCCTATGACGCGCACGGCGTTCCGCTGACGGATGCGACGATGGCCAGGGCGCAGGCCGCCGACGCCGTGCTGCTCGGCGCCGTCGGCGGGCCGAAATACGACCGGCTCGATTTCGGCGTGAAGCCGGAACGCGGCCTGCTGCGGCTGCGCAAGGAGATGGACCTCTACGCCAACCTCCGCCCCGCCCGCTGCTTCGACGCGCTGGCCGACTTCTCGTCGCTGAAGCGGGATGTCGTCGCCGGCCTCGACATCGTCATCGTCCGGGAACTCACCGGCGGCGTCTATTTCGGCGAACCGCGCGGCATCTTCCCCGACAACGAGGGCGGCCGCGTCGGCATCAACACCCAGCGCTACACGACGAACGAGATCCGCCGCGTCGCGCGCTCGGCCTTCGAACTCGCCCGCCGCCGCCGCAACCGGGTCTGCTCGATGGAGAAGGCCAACGTGATGGAATCCGGCATCCTCTGGCGCGAGGAGGTGCAGTGGGTCCGCGACAACGAATACCCCGATGTCGAGCTTTCCCACATGTATGCCGACAACGGGGCGATGCAGCTCGTCCGCTGGCCGAAGCAGTTCGACGTCATCGTCACCGACAACCTCTTCGGCGACGTGCTGTCGGACTGCGCGGCGATGCTGACCGGCTCGCTCGGGATGCTTCCCTCCGCCAGCCTCGGCGCTCCGATGGCGAACGGTCGCCCGAAGGCCCTCTACGAACCCGTCCACGGATCGGCCCCCGACATCGCCGGCACCGGCAAGGCCAATCCCATCGCCTGCATCCTGTCCTTCGCGATGGCGCTGCGCTACTCCTTCGACATGGGCGAGGACGCCGCGCGCATCGAGGCGGCGGTCGAGAAGGTGCTGGCCGACGGCGTCCGCACGGCCGACCTGATGGGCCCGGAAGGCGGACGGCCCGTCAGCACCACGGGCATGGGCGACGCGATCCTGGCGGCGCTCGACGCGAGCCTGCCCGCGGCACCCCGGCCCTAGGTCTCCGGCGCCTCGCGCGCCGGGGGCGGCGGCTCCTCCTGCGCGGCCAGCGCCCCGTAATGGACGATCCGCTCCACATGGCCGACGACGTGCTCCAGCCAGCGCATCGCGTCGGTCAGCTCGAACACCTCGCCGGTGCGCACCTGCCCGATATGCTCGCGCAGCAGCACGGCGCGGCGGTCGCGCTCGGTCCGCGCGGTGACGATCCGGTGGAGCCGCGCGAGCCGCGGGCTCAGCCCGCCGTCTGACGGGTTGCCCGCCGCGCGGACCAGCACGGCCGCGAGCGCCCGGGCGGGACGGTGCAGATGGCGGTCCTCCGCCAGTGCCGCCACCCGCTCCTCCTGCGCGGCGCGGGCAGCCAGACGGGCAATGTGATCGCAGCGGTGCAGGATCGCCGACATGCGGTTGCGGGGCCCCGGATCCGTCTGCGGGAGCGGAAGCGCGGAGAGGAATTCCTCGATCCCGTCCACGGCACGGCGGATCTCCTCCTGCCCCGGCTTTGCCGCCTCGCCCCTGAGAAGGGCGGCGAGCCACCGGAACAGGACGGCAGCCGCGCGGTCGGACACCGTATGGGCGGCATCGAGCGCGCTGCGCGGCTCGGCAAGAAGGGCGCGGTCCAGAAGGGAAAGCGACAGTCCGTCCTCGCCAGGCACCAGCCGCTGCACGAATCGTGAGAAGGGAACGACAAAGGGAACGAAAAGCGCGACGCCGACGGTGTTGAACAGCGTGTGAAAGGCGACCAGCGCAACCGCCGCGTCGCCGCCCGACAGCTTGACCAGCCAGGGCATCAGCCCGATCAGGAAGAAGGCCAGAACGGCGGTGACAAGGTTGATGACGACATGCGCCACCGCCGTGCGCCGCATGTCGCGCGACCCGCCGACGGTCGCGACCAGCGACTTGATCGTCGTGCCGACATCCATCCCGATCACCAGCGCCGCGGCCTGGAAGACGTCGATCGAGCCGTCGCTGAGCAGAACGAGGGTCGCCGCGACACCTGCGCTCGACGCCTGGATGACGGCCGTCACGAGGGCGCCGAGCGCGATGAGCGCGATGCGGCCGGCGATGCCGTCCCCCGACACCAGCTGTCCGGCCAGCAGGGGCTCGATCGACACGCTGCCGGCCTGCATCATGTCGAGACCAAGGAAGATCAGGCTGAAGCCGACCAGCGCCTGACCGACCAGAGACGCCGCACCCCGCGCGACAAGGCCGGTCACGGCCCCCGCGAACAGGACCGGCAGGGCGAGCGTGCCGAGGTGCAGCTTCAGCCCCAGCACGGCGACGATCCATCCGGTCATCGTCGTCCCGATATTGGCGCCCAGTACCACGCCCAGTGCCTGCGGGAAGGTCATCAATCCCGCGCCGACGAAGCCGATCACCGTCATGACCGTCGCGCTGGACGATTGCATCAGGGCAGTGGTCACCAGGCCGGTCGCCACCCCGGCAAGCGGGCTTGTCGTGAACCGGGCGAGTATGCCGCGCACCCGGCGGCTCGCCATCGGCCGCAGGGCGCCCGTCATCGTCTGCATCCCGAACAGGAACAGGCCAATGCCGCCGATGAGTGTCAGGATGTCAGTCGCCATGGCCCCGGTCCCGGGAAGGATCGCACCAGATACCCCGGGCAGCAAGCCACCCGGCCCCGTGCCGCCGGCCCGGCCGCAACGGGGGCCCGGGCATCCGGCGGCGCAATGGGGAACGCGGCGTCCGGCAGCCGACCCTGCCCTGCGCAGGGCATTTCCGTGTATCCGATACAAGTTTCGCCGCGCACAGCCTTGCAACCCGCCGGCAAGGGGTCCATCCACGGCCGAAAAGCAGGGCAGTCCGATGCCGTTCCCTTCATCCCCCAACCTGCGCGGCGCCCTCGCGTCGCTGGCCGCCTTCGGCTTCTACGCGACGCATGACACGGTGGTGAAATTCCTCGGCGCCAGCTACACGCCGTTCCAGCTCGTCTTCTATTCCACCCTCTTCGCGTTTCCGCTCGTCACAATCCTGCTGATGCGCGACCGGACGGACGGCAACCTGATTCCGCGTCACCCCTGGTGGGTCGGCATCCGCTCGGCGGCCGCCGTCCTAAACGTGATCTGCGGCTTCTATGCCTTTTCCGTGCTTCCGCTGGCGCAGGCCTATGCCGTCTTCTTCGCCATGCCGATTCTCGTGACGCTTCTCGCGATCCCGATGCTGGGCGAACGCGTCGGCATCCACCGCGGCGTCGCCGTCGCGGCCGGGCTTGTCGGCGTCCTGATCGTGCTCCGCCCCGGACAGGCGCCGCTCGGCCTCGGCCAGCTTGCCGCCCTTGCCGCAGCCGCCACGGGCGCCTTCGTCTCGGTCGTCCTCCGCAAGATCGGCCCCGACGAGCGTTCGGCGGTCATCCTTCTCTATCCGATGATGGCCAACTTCGTCGTCATGGCCGCGATCATGCCCTTCGTCTATCGTCCGTTGCCCGTGCAGCACCTCGGCCTGCTCGGCCTGATGGCCGTTCTCGGCTTCATCGGCGGGATGTTCATCATCCTCGCCTACCGCACCGCCCCCGCCGTGATCGTCGCGCCGATGCAGTATTCCCAGATCATCTGGGCGTCGGTCTTCGGCTATCTCTTCTTCGGGGAACGCATCGACACCAACACCGCCGTGGGGGTCCTCGTCATCATCGCGAGCGGCCTCTACATCGTCTTCCGCGAAGGCAAGCCGGCCGTCTCGCAGACGACACCGGTCCTGCAATCCCGCAGCCGGGCCGACATGGGGGTCGTGCCGCGGCTCAGCGTGCTGCTGCGCCGGCGGTAGCCCGGCCTCTCCTCTTGCCAAAGGGGCGGCGAGTGACTAATCCCCGCGCACGGTCGGAGCGTAGCGCAGTCTGGTAGCGCACCTGCTTCGGGAGCAGGGGGTCGGAGGTTCGAATCCTCTCGCTCCGACCAGTCCCGGCATCGGCAGGATCCCGTCGCGGGCCCCGCGGACTCCGCACCGCTGTCTTCCTTGTGCCGCAGTCGCGCGCTAGGCAGGCGGCATGATCCTCTACCCCGCCGAATACAACCGGAAGAAGGACAGCCTGCTTGCCTCGGTCGGGACCGCCGGCGGCGGCAGCCGGCGGCTGCGGATCCTGCCCCTGTCGTTCAGGGACTTCCCCGAAACCGCAGAGCGCACGCGCCTTGCGCTGAACCGCGCCAAGAAACAGCCCGGCAACCCGCTGTCGCGCCGGCTCAAGCAACTCCTGATCCGGGGACAGTACAACTGGTCCCGCCGCTGGTTCACCGCTCATCCCGACGATGTCGCTCTGTGCTGGAACGGCCTGACCGGCTCGCGCATGGCCTTCATGCAGGGCGCGGCCGATGCCGGGGCGGCCCGGCTCTACATGGAACTCAGCCCGCTTCCCGGGCGCATCACCCTCGACCCGAAGGGCCTCAACGCCGAAAGCGGCCTGCCGCGCGACCCGATTCTCTACCGCAATTGGGCAAGGGGCAGGACCGACCTGTCGAACTGGCGAAGGCTCGGCGCCGGGCTGACCGCACGCCCCGCGCGCCGGTCCGATGTCGGGCAGGCCCAGGCCACGCTGCCGGACGAGCCCTTCCTCTTCGTTCCGCTTCAGGTTCCCGGCGACAGCCAGATCACGCTCTTTGCCGACTGGGTGGGCGACCTTCCCGGCTTTCTCGCCGCGCTGGCGCGGAACGCCCATCTCCTGCCGCCCGGCTGGCATTTCCGCGTCAAGGAGCACCCCTCCGCGAAGACCTCGCTTTCGCGTGCGCTGTCCGATGCGGTGACGATCGCGCAGGGGCGGATCGTCATCGACAATGCGACCGACACCTTCGCGCAGGTCGCGGCGTCCCGGGGCGTGCTGACGGTGAACTCCTCGGTCGGCCTTCAGGCCTTCTTCTTCGACAAGCCGGTGATGGCCACGGGCCGCGCCTTCTGGGCCCTGCCCGGCCTCGTCGAACCGATCCAGTCCGAGACCGGCCTGAAACTCGCCCTGCCCGAGGTCGCGGGCCTGTCCTACGATGCCGACCTGCGCGACGCCTTCATGACCTATCTCGACCGGGTCTACTACCCAGGGGCGGCCGAGAAGGACGGCGTCTGGGCGGTGGACCAGGCCGCCGCGAAGGCGATCCTCGGGCGTGCCCGCCGCAAGCCCGCGTGATCGCCGGCCGCACATTTCTTCATGGCCCTGCCCCTTTCCCCGTCCCGCCCTTTCCGTTATGGGCAAGCCGCTTCCTGACGGAGACCGTGAATGGGCTACAAAGTCGTCGTCGCGGGTGCCACCGGCAACGTGGGCCGCGAAATGCTGAACATCCTTGCCGAACGGGAATTCCCGGTCGACGAGGTCGTGGCGCTTGCCTCGCGCCGGTCGCTCGGCACCGAGGTCAGCTTCGGCGACAGGACGCTGCGGACGAAGGATCTCGATGCCTTCGACTTCGCCGGCTGGGACATCGCCCTTTTCGCCGTCGGGTCCGAGGCGACGAAAGTCTATGCCCCGAAGGCCGCCGCGGCCGGCTGCGTGGTGATCGACAACTCCTCGCTCTACCGCTACGAGCCCGACATCCCGCTGATCGTGCCCGAGGTGAACGCGGACGCGATCTACGGCTACCGCAACCGGAACATCATCGCCAATCCGAACTGCTCGACCGCGCAGATGGTCGTCGCGCTGAAGCCGCTGCACGACCGGGCGCGGATCCGGCGCGTGGTCGTGGCCACCTACCAGTCGGTCTCCGGCGCCGGCAAGGCCGGGATCGACGAGCTCTGGGACCAGACCAAGGGGATCTATGTCCCCGGGCAGGAGGTCGCGCCCAAGAAGTTCACCAAGCAGATCGCCTTCAACGTGATCCCGCATATCGACGTCTTCATGGATGACGGCTCCACCCGCGAGGAATGGAAGATGGTCGCCGAGACGAAGAAGATCCTCGACCGGTCGATCCGGGTGACCGCGACCTGCGTCCGCGTGCCGGTCTTCGTCGGCCATTCGGAAGCGGTGAACGTCGAATTCGAGGAACCGCTCGACTGGCAGGAGGCGACCGACATCCTGCGCGAGGCGCCCGGCGTGCTTGTCGTGGACAAGCGCGAACCCGGCGGCTACGTGACGCCGGTCGAATGCGTCGGCGACTATGCCACCTATGTCAGCCGCATCCGGCAGGACCCGACGGTCGACAACGGCCTGTCGATGTGGGTCGTTTCCGACAACCTGCGCAAGGGTGCCGCGCTGAACGCGGTGCAGATCGCCGAGGTGCTCGGGAACAGGGTCCTGCAGAAGGCGTGACGGACCGCGCTGCGGGAGCCGCGCTAGAACCGCTCGGCGCGGAGAACCTCGCAGTCGGTCACGCTGACGACGCCGATGTGGCTCTTCAGCACCGCGAAGGCGGCCTCGAGCAGCGCGTCCACACGCTCCGGGCGCACGATGCAGACAAAGGCCGCCATCCCGCCTGCCGCGCCGACCTGCCCCTCGCGGCTCCAGCGGCCGGACCGGCCCGACCCGCCCAGGACCGGCAGCACGGTGAAGCCGGTGATGCCGGCGGCGAGGATCGCGTCAGCCAGCCGCCGCTCCATCGGCGCCTCGATGATGATCTCGACCCGCTTGGCCCGGTGCGTCTGCATGCCTCAGCCTCCATGCGCCCATTCGGCCGCCGCCAGATAGAGCGGGATGCCGAGCGACAGGTTGAACGGGAAGGTCAGCCCGAGCGACAGCGTCAGATAGATCGCCGGATTCGCCTCGGGAAGGGCGACGCGCATCGCCGCGGGCACCGCGATGTAGCTCGCCGACGCCGCGAGGGTCATGAACAGGGCCGTGCCGCCGGGTGACAGGCCCAGAAGCAGCGCGAGGGGAAGCGTGACCGCCGCGCTGACGAGCGGCATCAGGATCGCGAAGCCCACGGCGCCCGCCCCGAGAAGCCCGCGGGACTGACGCAGCCCGCGACCCGCCACGAGGCCCATGTCGAGCAGGAAGAGGCACAGGACGCCCTTGAACGGGTTCACGATGAAGCTCTCGATCTCGGCGAGGCCCCTTTCGCCCGTCGCGGCGCCGATCACGAAGGCGCCGATCAGAAGGACGATGGACCCGTTCAGCAGAACCTCGCGCCACAGGGCCGCGTCCATCCGTCCGCCCGACCCGGCGCGGGCCGCCAGCCACAGCGCGGACAGGATAGCGGGCGCCTCCATCGCCGCCGCGACGGCCACCATGTATCCCTCGGCGCCGATCCCCCGCGCCGCGAGGATCGCGGTCGCCGAGACGAAGGTGACGATCGAGATCGAGCCGTAGTGGCCGGCGACGGCGGCCGCATCCAGCGGCGCAAGCCGCGTCATTCCGCGCAGCAGCCCGAAGGCGAGAACCGGCAGGGCGAGGCTCAGGCCCACGCCGGCGACCAGCGCCAGCAGGAGCGTGAGATCGACGCCATGCGCGGCGACGCTGGCCCCGCCCTTGAAGCCGATCGCGAACAGGAGATAGATCGACAGCCCCTTGGCGACGGCCTCGGGCACCGAAAGGCTGGATCGCGCCAGCGCGGCGACGAGACCAAGGACGAAGGACAGGATGATCGGCGAAATCAGGTTCGCCGCCATGATGTCGAGAATGCCGCCCATCCGTCCCCGCGCGATGTTTCGGCCATCAAACAGGGACGGGAACCGGATTCAAGGGAATGCTGCCTCCGCGGACGCCATCGGCACCCCGACTTGCGCGCCGTTCCGCGGCCGGACGGGCCTAGGTCCCGTGCCGCGATCCGTCCCTCCTTGCGGCAGACTCCGGAGCGCTGGCGGAAAGGCCCGCCCGCGCGCCAGATGCGGAAGCGGCGTCGTCCGCGGCGCCGCCCTGCGCTCTGACCGGTCCGGCATCGCGCCCGGGAAGGGCGCCCTGAGCCGCAGCACCAGACTCCGCGTGCCCGCGGCCGGGTTCGTCGCAGGGCATCAGCGGCCGGTCATCCGCCAGCGAAACGGGCGGCCCGCGCAGCCGTCCCCTCGGCCCCTTACCCGGACTGCCGTCAGGCCGACGGGAAGGCCCTCCCGCGCGCCAGATGCGGAAGCGGCGTCGTCCGCGGCGCCGCCCTGCGCTCCGACCGGTCCGGCGTCGCGCCCGGGAAGGGCGCCCTGAACCGCAGCACCAGACCCGAAAGCGTGTGGCCGAGTTCGTCGCAGGGCATCAGCGGCCGGTCATCCGGCCAGGAGTGGAGCCAGAGGCCCGCATCCCCGTCGATCCGGAGCACGTAGCCGAGCCGGCGCAGCCGGGTCTGCAGGTCGAGCCAGTCCCTTGCCGCCTCGAGCGCGGAGCGCAGCAGCGCGAGCTTGGCCGCCGGATGCGAGGCCTGGGGCATGTAGGTCCGCCTGAGCACGTCCTCGACATGCGCCGAAGGGGAGACGCCCGCCGCGAGGGCCGCGCGGCCGATCGCCGCAAGCACCTCGGCAGGAAGGGAGAGCGATACGCTGGTTTGGGCCATGGACGTCAGCCTCGCCGATTCCGGTTAACAGCGGGTTCACCGCGACCGGAAGGCTCTCACCTCAAAGCGGCGAAAATGTGCCGCCCTTCGGCTCGTACTGCTCCAGCCCGCCGGCGCCCACGTTCACCCACAGGCCATGCAGCGAGAGGGCGAACTCGTCGAGCGCCTGCTTCACGAAGGGATAGGTCAGCAGGTTCTCGAGGCTGACCACCACGGCCTGCTTCTCCAGCGCCTCGAGCCGCGCCTTGTCCTCGGCCACGTCCTTCACGCGGTCGTAGCCCGGGCGCAGGATGTCCATCCAGCGGCCGACGAAGCTCGACCTGTCCTCGAGCCGCGGCGCGTGACCCGCGCACATGTCGTGGCAGCCCTTCACCCCGCCGCAGCCGGCATGGCCAAGCACGATCAGGTGCGCGACGCGCAGCTCGGTCACCGCGAACTCGATCGCCGCCGAGGTGCCGTGGTGCTCGCCGTCGGGTTTGCAGGGCGGCACCAGGTTGGCGATGTTGCGGTGGATGAAGAACTCGCCCTCGTCGGCCCCGAAGATCGAGGTCACGTGGACGCGGCTGTCGCAGCAGGCGATCACCATCGCGCGCGGCCTCTGGCCGTCCTCGGCCAGGCGCTTCAGCCAGACCCGGTTCTCGACATAGCCGGTCGCCTTCCAGCCGTGGAACCGCTGGACAAGATACTGCGGCAATGGCTTCACCTGGTGCATTCCCGTCCCCGTCGTCCGATCCGTCACCCTGCTTAGAGTGCAAGCCAGCCCGACGCGAGCCCTTTTCTGGGCCCGTCGCGGCCCCTTGCGGGCGCGGCCGCCGCCGCTAGGCTGCCGCAGCCAACCCTAGCCCGGAGCCCCCATGTCACCTGCCTTCGCCAGCCCCGATCAGCCGTCCCTGACACTTCACGTGGTGGACGAGGCCGGGCTGCGCGACTTCCTCGCGGGGCTGCCTGCCCGGCATTCCGCGTGGCTCTCGGCCACGGGCTTCACAGGCGCCCTGGGGCAGCTGCACCTGCTGCCGGGCGCGGACGGCTCGCCCGAGGGGGCGGCGCTCGGCTACGGCAGCCCGCAGGCCCGCCGCCGCGGCCGTTTCCATGTCGCACGCGCCGCCGCCGACCTTCCGGCAGGCAACTGGCGGCTGGCCGGCATCCCTCCGGAGGACGCCGCCGAGGCCGCGCTGGGCTGGCTGCTCGCTGGCTACCGCTTCGGCCGCTACAAGCCCGGCACGGAACCCGCAGCCCGTCTGGTCGCGCCCGAGGGCGTCAGCCCCGAACGCCTTCTGGTGATGGCCGAGGCCGAGTTCCTGACCCGGGATCTCGTCAACACGCCCTCTGCCGACATGGGGCCGGACGAACTCGAATCCGCGATCCGCGACACCGGCGCCGCGTTCGGCGCGACGGTTTCGGCGATCGCCGGCGACGACCTCCTGCGGCAGGGCTTTCCCATGATCCACGCCGTGGGCCGGGCCTCGGCGCGGGTGCCCCGCCTGATCGACCTGCGCTGGGGCGGCTCCGGGCCCTGCGTGACGCTTGTCGGCAAGGGGGTCTGCTTCGACACCGGCGGGCTGGACATCAAGACGGCGACCGGCATGGGGCTGATGAAGAAGGACATGGGCGGCGCCGCGACGGCGCTGGGCCTTGCCCGCGCGATCATGGCGCTGGACCTGCCCCTGCGCCTGCGCCTCCTCGTTCCGGCGGTGGAGAACGCCATTTCCGGCAACGCCCTGCGCCCGCAGGACATCCTGACCAGCCGCAAGGGGCTGACGGTCGAGGTCAACAACACCGATGCCGAAGGCCGTCTGATTCTTGCCGACGCGCTGGCGCTCGCCGACGAGGAAAGGCCCGACCTCCTGATCTCGATGGCAACCCTGACCGGCTCGGCGCGGGTGGCCGTCGGGCCCGATCTGGCGCCCTTCTACACCGACGACGACGGGCTCGCCGCGGCACTGGCACGGGCAGGGCGGGCAGAGGCCGATCCGGTCTGGCGGATGCCGTTCTGGGATCCCTACGAGCCGCTGATCGAGCCCGGCATCGCCGATCTCGACAATGCACCGTCTGGCGGGTTTGCGGGGTCGATCACCGCGGCGCTGTTCCTGCGGCGGTTCGTGACCGCCACACCGCGCTACGTCCATTTCGACCTCTACTGCTGGCAGCCGACGGCGGCACCCGGGCGCCCGAAGGGCGGCGTCGGCCAGGGCGCGCGCGCGGTTCTGGGCGCGCTGACCGAGGTTCTCGGCCTGTGACCGACCGGCGCTCCACCCCCGCGAACGCCCGCGTCGCCCATGACTCGCTCAGGGGCAGGGTGGACGCGCCGCGCTTCACGCCGGGCGAGCCGGCCGCCATCGCCGTCCCGCTCGCCGACCTTCTGTCCGCGCCCGGCGGCGCGCGCGAACGGCAGCTCCTCATGGGCGATCCCGTTCTTGTGCTCGACCGGGACGCGGGCTTCGCCTTCATCCGGTCGGAGAAGGACGGCTATTGCGGCTATGTCGGAGAGGGGGCACTCGGCCCGGCGGTCAGCCCCACGCACCGTGTCGCCATTCCCGCCACGCATCTCTATCCGGCGCCCGATCTCAGGGCGCGCGAGACCGCGCGCCTGTCCTTCGGCGCGCGGCTCGTCATCACCGGCCGGTCGGGGCGCTTCGCCCGCACGGCCGGCGGCGAATACGTCCCTGAAGTGCACCTCAGGGACGCAGAGACCCACGAAACCGACGCCGTGGCCGTGGCCGGACTCTTCCTCGGCACGCCTTATCTCTGGGGCGGCAACTCCCGCGACGGACTGGACTGTTCGGGCCTCGTTCAGGCGTCCCTTCTCGCCTGCGGCATCCCCTGTCCGGGCGACAGCGACCAGCAGGAGGCGGCGGTCGGAACGCCGGTCGCCTCGCTGGCAGACCTCGTCCGCGGCGACCTGATCTTCTGGAAGGGACATGTCGCGATCGTCGCGGGGCCGGACCGCATCATCCACGCGAACGCGCACACAATGTCCGTCGCCTATGAGGGGCTTGATGCCGCCATCGCGCGCATCGCCCGGGCCGAGGGGCCGGTCACGTCGCTCCGCCGCCCCTGACCGCTTCCGCGCGCCAGGCGAAAAAGCCCTTCGGCGCGCGCGCCAGAAGATCGCGCCCCAGTGCCGCGCCCGCCCCGTCCGCGTCGCTGACCGGCGCGCGGATCTCGCCCGTGATGCGTTCCGAACCGTCCGGGCGCAGGATCTCGCCCCTCAGCCAGAGCGTGGTGCCCTCGATCAGCGCGAGCCCGGCGATCGGGGTCTCGCAGGAGCCGTCGAGCGCCCGGAGGAAGGCGCGTTCCGCCCGCATCCTGTCTGCCGAAACCGCGTCGTGGATCGGTTCCAGGATCTCGGCGATGCGCGCATCACCCGACCGCCGCTCGATCCCGATGCAGCCCTGCGCGACGGCGGGCAGCATCTCCTCGGGCTCGATCACCGACCTCGCAACCTGCGCCATGCCCAGCCGGCGCAGCCCCGCCATGGCGAGGAACGTTGCCGCCGCCACGCCCTCGTTCAGCTTGCGGAGCCGCGTCTGCACGTTGCCGCGGAACTCCACCAGCCGCAGGTCGGGCCGCCGGTTCAGAAGTTGCGCCCGCCGCCGCAGCGAGGACGAGCCCACCGCCGCGCCCTCGGGCAGGTCCGCCAGCCGGCCGGCCGTGGCGGACACGAAGGCATCCCGCACATCCTCGCGCGGCAGGAAGCAGTCCAGCACCAGACCGCCGGGCTGTTCCGTCGGCATGTCCTTCATCGAGTGGACGGCGATGTCGATCGACCCGCCGAGCAGCGCCTCCTCGATCTCGCGCGTGAAGAGGCCCTTGCCGCCAAGTTCCTTGAGCGGCCGGTCCAGGACGCGGTCGCCGGTGGTGGAGATCACCACGATCTCGAAACAGCTCTCGTCCACGCCGTGCACGGCCATCAGCCGCTCGCGCGTCTCATGCGCCTGCGCCAGCGCCAGCGGCGATCCGCGCGTTCCGATCTTCAGCGGCGAGGACGGTGTCGGCAGGCTCATCGCCGACAGGCTTAGCGAAGCGCCCGGCGCGGGGCAATGGCGGGCGCCGCCGCAGGCTTGCCCCCGGCGCGCCGCCGGGCCAAGAAGGACCGTCAGCTGGAGCCCACGATGACAAAGACGATCCTCCGCGCGCTTGCCGGCGAACGCCTTCCGGTGCCGCCCGTCTGGCTGATGCGGCAGGCAGGCCGCTACCTTCCGGAATACCGCGAGACCCGGGCGCGGGCGGGCGATTTCCTGACCCTCTGCTATACGCCGGAGCTTGCCGCCGAGGTCACCTTCCAGCCGGTCCGCCGCTTCGGCTTCGACGCTGCGATCCTGTTTGCCGACATCCTGCTGATCGCCCAGGCGCTGGGGGCGGAGCTGTGGTTCGAGAACGGCGAGGGTCCGCGCCTGTCGGCCGTCACCGACGCCGCCGGTGTCGCCGCCCTGAGACCCGCGGCCGCAATCCACGAAACCCTTGCCCCGGTCTATGAAACGGTGCGCATCCTCGCCGCGGGACTGCCCGCGGAGACCACGCTGATCGGCTTCGCCGGCGCGCCCTGGACGGTGGCAAGCTACATGGTCGCCGGGCGGGGAACGCCCGGCCAGGGGCCCGCCCATGCCATGAAGAACAGGGACAGAGCGGCATTCCAGAGCCTGATCGACCGCCTGACCGAGGCGACCGTCGAATACCTTTCCGCCCAGATCGGGGCCGGGGCCGAGGTGGTGAAGCTCTTCGACAGCTGGGCCGGATCGCTGCAGGGCCGCGACTTCGACGATTTCGCCGTCGCGCCGGTCCGCCGGATCATCTCTGCGCTTCGCGCCCGCCATCCCGGCATTCCGGTCATCGCGTTCCCGCGCGAGGCCGGCGAGCGTTACGCCGGCTTCGCCCGGGCGACCGGCGCGGACTGCGTGGCGCTCGACACCTCGGTCAGCGCGGAATGGGCCGCGGCGCATGTCCAGCCCGATGGCTGCGTGCAGGGCAACCTTGATCCCGCCCACATGGTGACGGGCGGGCAAGCGCTGATCGACGCGGCGCGCCGCATCGTCGGGGCCTTCGCAGGCGGGCCGCACATCTTCAATCTCGGCCACGGGATCACGCCCGACGCGGACCCCCGCAACGTGGACCTGCTCCTTCGGACGATCCGCGGCTAAGGGCCGCCGACAGGCCCCGGCACCTGATCCGGGCGGGGCGTCGCGTCCGGGGGCTTCCGCCCGTCCCGATCCTTGCAGAGCCGGTCCACCGCCGCGGCGACCCGGTCGGCCAAGGCGCCGATCTCCGCCTCCGCAAGGCTGCCGGCGTGAATCTCCGCCCCGGCGCCCGAAGCCATGCGTGCCCGGTGGGCCTCGTAGCGCGGGTCGTAATGATGCTCCATCAGCTCGCCCGCCAGCGCCTCGAAGGCGCCCTGCCGGGCCATTTCGAGCCACTGCTCGATCCGTTCCCTCGGCTGCAGCGGCCGCAACAGGCCGATCGTGTCCGCAACCAGCGCGGCGTCCGCGGTCAGGTCCCGATAGGCGCGGGCCAGATAGGCGGCCCGGACCGGCCGCGGCGCGACGATGCGCAGGCGCGGGGAGCGCCGCATTTCCTGCCAGAGCTGCTTGGGCAGGGACAGGTTGCCGATCCGCGAGCTTTCCGCCTCCACCACGACGGGCCGGCCGGGATCGAGCGCCTCGAGCGCCAGCGCAAGCCGCCCCTCGAAGGCCTTCTGCGACGGCTGGCCCCCCGCCCGCTGCCCGAACAGCGACCCGCGGTGATTGGCCAGCCCCTCGAGGTCGATGACCTGCACCCCGCGGTCCGGCAGTAGGTTCAGCACCTCGGTCTTGGCCGATCCCGTGTTGCCGTCCAGAACGATCACCGGCGCCCCCACCGGCCGGTCCTGAAGCCGCTGCACCACCAGGGCGCGCCAGGCCTTGTATCCGCCCGCGATCGTGTCCGTCCGCCATCCGACCTGCGCAAGGATCGTCGCGAAGGACCCCGAACGCTGGCCGCCGCGCCAGCAGTAGACCAGCGGGCGCCAGCCGCCATCCATCCCGGCGAGCGGACCCTCCAGATGCTTTGCCACGTTCCGCGCGACCAGCGCCGCGCCGATCTTGCGCGCCGTGAAGGGGCTGACGCGGGTATAGATCGTGCCGACGCGCGCGCGTTCCTCGTCGTCCAGGACCGGCAGACTGACCGCGCCGGGCAGGTGATCCTCGGCATATTCCGAAGGCGACCGCGCGTCGATCAGCATGTCGAAGGGCAGACGCGCCAGATCGGAAAGCGAGGTGAGTGTCAGCGCCATGCGCCCGTGATAGCCCCGTGGTCCGCTGTGCGGTAGCCCCCCGGCGTCTCAGGCGCCGCCGGACACCTTCCTGAAATCGCGCGCCTGCGTCGAAAGCAGCGCCCGGTCCGGCGCGGGAACGTCCGTCACCAGCACGGCCGGCGCCAGTCCCGCCTGTGCGAGGATCGCCCCGTCGGCGTTGACGATCAGCGACCCGCCGCAATAGTCGAGGTCGCCCTCGGTTCCGGCATAGTTCGCGTAGGCGATCGCGACCCCCTGCGTCACCGCCTGCGCGGGAACGGTCAGACGGGTGACATGGGTGAAGGGCATCATGTTCGCGGTCGGCACCAGCACGATCTCTGCCCCTGCCGCGGCCACTGCCCCGACATGATGCGCGAATTCGACGTCATAGCAGATCAGCAGCGCGGCCTTGCGCCCGGC
>Ga0073934_10000725_pt1 | contig 89526 bp, 87 predicted proteins | sample LarsenN4metaG_FD_76834 | JGI IMG/M metagenome (GOLD analysis project Ga0073934, IMG submission 76834) | Hot spring sediment bacterial and archeal communities from British Columbia, Canada, to study Microbial Dark Matter (Phase II) - Larsen... ...
CTCTATTCTCCCAGCAAACCCTCGGGGTTCCGGCCCGCGAGGCAATCGGCGCTTGCGCCCCCGGGGGGGAGCGAATGGCGAATGGGGAGTAGGGAATAGGCGATCGGCAATGGCGCAAGGCGCTGCGCTCATTGCGCCCCACTGCCGCCTCAAGGCCGGCCGCGCAAGGGGCGCCGGGCGCAAAGCGATCGGCGGCGCGCTCCCTCAGGCCACCTTCTCGAGCTTCTGCAGCGAGCGGAGGGGTCGCGGCATGGGCCGGTCGGGAAAGCTCGTCGACCAGTTGGTGTAGGAGACCTCTCCCACGTAGATGTCGCCCCGGGAGTCGATGGCAAGCCCGTGCGGGGCGATGAACTTGCCGGGCTCGAGGCCGGGCCCGTCCTCGCCGCCCAGGCGGGCGACGAGCCGGCCCTTGGCGTCGACGATGGACAGGCGCGGGCCCAGGTTCGGCGCCTTGAGATTGACGCGCATGCCGGGCCCCAGCTCGCCGATCATGAAGGTCGGCGCCTTGCCGCGGCAGCAGTAGAGCCCGCAGGGCCGGTGCAGGTTGTTCCACTGCGTCTCGTACTTGCCGTTGCCGTCGAACACCTGCACGCGATGGTTCTCGCGGTCGGCGACGTAGACCCAGCCGTCGTCGTCGGCGGCGATGTTGTGGGCGATGTTGAACTGGCCGGGGTCGCTGCCCGACGAGCCCCAGGAGAGGATCAGCTTGCCCGCCGGCGAGAACTTGTGCACGCGCGCGTTGCCGTAGCCGTCGGAGACGTAGATCTCGCCCTTGGGCGAGAGCGCGGTGTGGGTGCAGCGGTGGAACGGCTCGCCGCTCATGTAGGGGGCGGGCTTGCCGGGGATGCCGATGGTGAGCTCGACCCTGCCGTCGGGCCGGCAGCGGCGCACGGTGTGGTCGCCGTCGTCGGTGCAGTAGAGGTTGTCGTCGGCGTCGATGTGGAGCCCGTGCGCGCGCTTGAAGACGCCCTCGCCCCAGGAGCGCAGGAAGTTGCCGTCGCGGTCGAAGACGATCATCGGGTGCTCGCCGCGATTGAACACGTAGACCTGGTCCTTGCTGTCGACGGCGACGGCGGCCACGTCCATGAGCTCCCAGCCGTCGGGCAGCCTGGCCCAGCCCTCCACCACGCGGTAGCGGTGCTCGCCGCTGCCCAGCATGACCTCCATCGCGCCCTCCCTCTACTCGATGGGCACGAAGATCGAGCGGCGCATCTTGCCGCCGACCGACTTGGAGAGGTGCCCCTTGCCCTTCACGTCCTCGACCAGGATCACCTCGCCCGGGCCGATGATGCGGCTCTCGCCGTCGCTGGCGGTGAGCTGCACGGCGCCGTCGAGATTGATGATGTACTGGCGGCGCGGGGCGGGGTGCCAGTCGAGGTCGTAGTCGCCGGAGGTCTCGCGGAAGATGATGCCGGTGGCCGGCAGGCGCCTGGAGAACTTGCTGAACTCGCGCTCCTCCACCCACTCGATCTCGATGTCGCGGAAATGGGTCTCGCCCTCGGCGTCGACGTAGAGATTGTGAATGCGCATCCCTCGCTCCTGCGGCTTCCGGCCGGGGCGAGAGTGCAATGGGGCGGGGCCGGGCGCAAGCTCAGGCCTCCTCACGCCCCAAAGGCCGTGTACATGCGCCAGCGCCGCTACGCCGACGCCGAGCCGCTGTTCAGGCGCTCGCTCGCGGTCCTTGAGCGCTCAGCCCGGCGTCTGGGCGCGTTTGTGGTGGTGGGAGAGGGTGGGCGGTGAGCCCCCGCCCGCAGCGGACCAGGGCAGCGGGAGGCTGCCTTGCGCCTGCGCGGCCGCCGTGCATGTCTCTTGGGCGTCTCGCTCGAGGGGACCTGCCTCATGCGCGCCGTGCCGATGCCGCAAGCCGACGTTCCCCGCCTCCTGCCGCTGTTCGGGTGGGCGACGGGGGCGCCGTTCTTCTTCTATGCGTGGGTGCTGCGCGTGGCGCCGAGCGTCATGGTCGAGGAGCTCATGCGCGACTTCGCGGTCGGCGCGGCGGTGCTCGGCAACCTGTCGGCGGCCTACTTCTACGGCTACGCCGGCATGCAGATCCCGGTCGGCGTGCTGCTCGACCGGTTCGGGCCGCGGCGGCTGATGGCGGCGGCGGCCCTGGTGTGCGCGGGCGGCTGCGTGCTGCTCGGCCTCGGCACCACGCTCGCGGCCGCCGTCGCCGGCCGCTTCCTGATCGGCGCCTCGGCCGCCTTCAGCCTCGTCGGGGCGATGGCGGTGGCGGGACAATGGTTTCGGCCCGAGCGCTTCGCCATCCTCTCCGGCCTGGCAATGGCGGCCGGCATGGCAGGCGGCGTGTTCGGCCAGGCGCCGCTGCGGGTGGCGGTGGAGGCCTCCGACTGGCGCACCACCACCCTCCTCCTGTCGCTCGGCGGCATCGCCCTGAGCGTGGCGGCGTGGGCCAGCGTGCGCGACCGGTGGCGCGGCGCCGGCGGCCTGGGCAGGGCCCTGTCGGGGCTTGCCACCACCCTGAGCTACCGCCAGACCTGGCTCATCGCCCTGGCCGGGCTCGGCACGTCCGCACCGCTCCTGGGCTTCGCCGGCCTGTGGGGCGTGCCGTTCCTGGAGACCGCCTACGGCCTGCCGCGCACGCTCGCCGCCACGCTCACCTCGATGCTGTTCGTGGGGTGGGGCGTGGGCGCTCCGCTGTTCGGCTGGCTCTCCGACCTCATCGGCAGGCGCAAGGCGCCGCTGCTGGCGGGGCTGGCGCTGGAGACCGCCGCGCTCGCCGCGCTCATCTACGTGCCGGGGCTGCCGCTGGCTGCGCTCGCTGTCCTGTGCTTCCTGGTGGGCTTTCTGGGCTCGGCCCAAATCGTCTGCTTTGCGCTGGTCAAGGAGAATTTCCGGCCCGAGCTCAGCGGCACGGCCATCGGCTTCGTCAACGGCATGGTGACGGGGGCGGGGGCGCTGTTTCAACCGCTGGTCGGCTTCCTCCTGGACCTGGTGTGGACCGGGAAGACGGTGGCGGGCGCGCGCGTCTACGTGGTGGAGGACTACCACCTGGCGCTGGCATCGCTCATCGCCTGCTGTCTTGCGGGCTTTGCCTGCCTGCTCGCCGTGCGCGAGACCTATTGCCGCCCGCGCGTGTGAGCCGCGACCGTGGGCGCAAAAAAATAGCCCCCGCCGGCTGCCCGGCCGGGACCCAAGGGACCATCGCGGGGATGTCACGGGCCTTGCCAAGCGGCAAATGCAGGAGCCAAGGGAACGCGCGTACAGTACACACAGGGTACGAACGCACTTTCGGGCGAGTGCATATTAGCAGGAGATACAACCCCGGTCATAGGTATTCGGTCAGAGAACCATGGGAATCCTGTGGATAACTTTATGGCGCCGCGGTGCGGCGCAGAAGCACGCGACACCCGCGCCCGGTGCTCCTGGGCGAGGCTCGCGGCTGCCCGTGCGGGTCCGCGCAGGGCGGCTTTCTCTCGGTCTTTGCCTGTGCGCGCTCCTCGCCGCCGGCGCCGTTGCGGGGCCCGCCGCAGCGCAGACGGCCGTGGACCTCGAGCTCGTCATCGCGGTCGACGTGTCGCTGTCGATGGACCTCGACGAGCAGCGCCTGCAGCGCGACGGCTACGTGGCCGCGTTCCGCGATCCGGAGGTGCACAAGGCCATCGTCTCCGGCGGCCACGGCCGCATCGCCGTCACCTACATGGAATGGGCGGGGGCCGGCACGCAGCAGGTGATCGTGCCGTGGACGCTGCTCGACGGGCCGCGCGCCGCGCAGGAGCTGGCCGACCGGCTGGAGGCGGCGCCCATCACCCGCGCCCGCATGACCTCCATCTCCTCGGCGCTGGAGTTCTCCGCGCGCCTGTTCGCCTCGAGCGGGACGAGGGGCGTGCGCCGGGTGATCGACATCTCCGGCGACGGACCCAACAACGCCGGCATGCCGGTGCCCAACGTGCGCGATGAGATCGTGGCCCGGGGCATCGTCATCAACGGGCTCCCCATCATGCTCAAGCTGGCCTCGGGCTACTTCGATCTGGCGAGGCTCGATCTCTACTACACCGACTGCGTCATCGGCGGAGCCGGCTCGTTCATGATCCCCATAAAGCACCCCTCGGAGTTCAGGACGGCGACGCGGCGCAAGCTGCTGCTCGAGATCTCGGGGGCCGAGCCGCCGCCCCGCATCGTGCGCGTGCAGGCCCGCCCCCGCGTAAGCGACCGCGACTGCCTCATCGGCGAGCGCATGTGGCAGCACTACATGGACGGCCGGCCCAATTGAGCCGGGCATGCAGCACTGCGGCGGGCGGCAAAGACGGTGCGTCCCGCGCCGGCTAGGCTGCGGGGGCGACGATGACGCCGGCCTCGGCCAGCCGCGCGATCTCCTCCCGCGAGAGCCCGGCCTCGGCCAGCACCTCCCGGCTGTGCTCGCCCACCCGTGGCGGCTGGCGCACGAGGCGCGGCCGCTCGCGGCCGGGGCCGAGCTCCAGCGGCACCGCCGGCAGCGCCGCCAGGCGCCCCTCCGCCCCGCCCAGGCGCGAGACGAAGACGTCGAGCAGCCCGCCGCTGGCGAGGAGATGGGCATCGGTGAAGAGATCGCCCGGCCGGCCGACCGGCGCCCACGACACGCTGGCGCGCTCGCAGCGGCGCGCCACCTCCTCCAGCGGCAGCGCCGCCACCGCCTCGGCCACGGCCGGGATCAGCCAGTGGCGCTCGTTGCAGCGCATGAGGTTGGTGGCGAGCCGGGGGTCGGCGGCGAGGCTGGCGAGCCCCAGCTCCTCGGTGAAGCGCACCCACTGCTGGTCGCTGGTGACGCCGATGAAGAGCTCGCCGCCGCCGGCGGTAGCGAACACCTCGTAGATCGCCCACGCCCCGCGCCGCTCGGTCATCGGCGCCGCCGTCTCGCCGGTGGCGGCCATGCCGGCCAGGTGCGTGCTCATGAGGAAGGCGGCGCTCTCGAAGAGCGCGCTGCCGACGCGCTGGCCGCGGCCGGTCGCCTCGCGCTCGCGCAGGGCGGCCAGCACGCCCACCACGCCGAACACCGCGCCCAGCATGTCGACGACCGAGGCGCCGGCGCGCAGCGGGCGGCCGGGCGGCCCCGTCATGTAGGCGAGGCCGACCTGGAACTGCACCACCTCGTCGAGGGCGGGACGGTGCTCGTAGGGGCCGGCGAGATAGCCCTTGAGGGCGAGGTAGACGAGGCGCGGGTTGACGTCGGAGAGGGCCTCGTAGCCGCAGCCCAGCCGCTCCATGGTGCCGGGCCCGTAGTTCTCGAGCACCACGTCGGCGGCCGCCGCCAGCCGGTGCATGGCGGCGCGTCCCTCGGCGCGCTTGAGGTCGACGGCAAGGCTGCGCTTGTTGCGGTTGAAGGCGGCAAAGAAGCCGGCGCCGAAGCCGCCGAGCGCGCGCGTGCGGTCGCCGTCCGGCGCCGGCTCCACCTTGACCACGTCGGCGCCGAGCTCGGCCAGGATCAGGCCGGCGGTGGGGCCCATCACCGTGTGGCTGAGCTCCAGGACCTTAAGGCCGGAGAGCGGCGCGGCGGGCATCAGGCGGCCTTGCGGCGGAAGGCGTCGAGGCTGCCGGCGCGGATGAGCTCGCTCGGCAGCTGGTGGCCGACGATCGCCTCGGCCATGCGCCCGACCTCGATCAAGCGGTCGAGATCGACGCCCGTGGCAATCCCCATCTCCTCGCACAGGAGCACCAGCTCCTCGGTGCAGATGTTGCCGGCCGCGCCCTTCTGGCCGGCGAACGGGCAGCCGCCGAGCCCGCCCACCGTGGAATCGAAGCGGGTCACCCCCATGCGCAGGCCAGCGTGGGCGTTGGCCACGGCCAGCCCGCGCGTGTCGTGCAGGTGGAGAGCGATGGTCTTGTCGGGCCAGCGCGCGCGCACCTCGCCGAGCGTCCGCTCGATGCGCAGGGGCGTGGCCCAGCCCATGGTGTCGGCGAGCGTGAAGCCGGTGACGGCGGCGCCGGCCTCGGCGGCCACGGCAAGCCCGTCCTCGAGCGTGCGCACCACCTGCGCCGGGGTGATGTCGCCCTGATAGTTGCAGCCGAAAGCGGCCATCACGCCGATGCGGGCCACGGGAACCCCGCGCTCGAGGTGCAGCGCGGTCTGCTTTCTCATCGCCTCGAGGTTCTCGGCGTGGCTGCGGTTGAGGTTCTTGCGGGTGAAGGCATCGGAGGCGGAGAGGGCGATGGCGCCGGCGATGGCGAGCTTGCCCCGGAAGGCCAGCGCCCGCTCGAGGCCGGCGGCGTTGAACCACAGCGCCGTGTAGTCGACGCCGGGCCGCGCCACGAAGCCCGCCACCACCGCCTCCGCGTCGGCCCAGCCCGGCACGAGCCGCGGATTGACGAACGAGCACACCTGGATATGGCGCAGCCCGGTCTCCGACAGCGCCTCGATGAGGCGGATCTTGTCGGCGGTGGCGATCGGCCCCGGCTCGATCTGGAAGCCCTCGCGCGGGCCCTCCTCGTGGATGTCGACGCGGGCGGGCAGATCGGACATGGGCGCTCTCCCCAGGCTGGCGGCGGCCGGGCCGATCATCGCAAGGGCGGGCGAGCGAGGCAACGGTCGGCGGCGGCACGGACGCACGCTCGCGCGGGCGGCCGGCGCTACCTGCGCGTGAACACGAGGTCGTCGCGCCTGCGCCCGACGATGCGGCACTCGGCGTTGATCCTGGGCGCGTTGCCGCTCATCTCGATGCGGCGGCCGTCGTCGGAGACCGTCCCGGTCACGCTATAGGGGTACTTGCTGCCGCAGGCGCCGGAAAAGAGGTGCGCCGTTCCCGCCACCTGCCGGCCCGAGAGCCGCCCCTCGAACAGCAGCGTGCCGGGCGTCACGCCCTCCTCACGCATGCCCTGCCGCGGGTTGCGGTAGAAGATGCGGATGCTGCCGCCGTCGACCTCGATCGACATCTCCGAGTTGTTGTGGTCCCAGCGGGCGCCGGCCCAACCCGGCTGCGGCCGCTCCTGGGGCTCGGTGCGCACGCGCTCGGCGGGCGCCGGCCGGCTGCTCTCCGCCGGGTTGGGCATCCGGTTGGCCGTCGCCGATTTCCAGCCGACGGCGATCGACTGCAGCCTGTCGTCCCGCTTGGGATGGCTCTGGGAGGGCAGCGGCGAGCCCAGCTCGCGCATGGCGGCGAGGGCCTGGTCGAGACTGGCCCCGAGCTTGCCCAGCACGAACCCGGAGAAATAGTCCGCCTCGAGCTCGGCGGCGTGGTCGTCGATCTGCGTGCTCAGATGGAAGGAGAGGTGGTGGCCGATCTCGTGGGCCATGATGCTGATCAGCGACCAGTAGTCTCCGGTCCGCTTCTTGATCTCCTCCATGAAGATCACGTTGTAGACGATGAGCCGCTGGCCGTCGGTGGTGAGGATGGCGGAGGCGTTGGGCACGGCACCGGCGCGCACCTCGAAGCGCAGCGGCAGGCCGAGGCTCGCCATGATGCCCTTCACCACGTCCACGGCTTCCTTGTCGGACTGGAAGGTCTTGATGTTGCCGGAGAGGTTGCCGTGGAAGGCGTAGGCGCTCCTGCCGATGTCGAGGTCCTTCACGAACTGGGCGGAGGCGGCGGTGCCGGCGAGAAGAAAAATCAGGAAAGGCGTGAGCAGGCGCATGTTCGTCCCCCCAGACGAGCTGCGGCGATGGTTGCACACGCAAATCCGCGCGTAAAGCACCTGTCCGGGCACGGACCGGATCGGAGAGGCGTGCGCCGGCAGGGCAGGCGCGGCAGCTAGCGGGGGGCGCGCGGACTCGCATCGGGCAGGCAGCCCGCGAAGCGGTCCAGCGCCGGCTCCGGCAGCACCGCCACCACGGCGCCCGGACGGGCGAACTGCTGGAGGCTCGCGACGCGGTCCTCGGGCAGGCCGATGCAGCCTGCGGTGCCCTTGGCCGGCCCCTGCCAGATGTGGACGAAGATGCACGAGCCGCGGCGCCCGGCCCGGTCGGTCGGATAGTCGACGAACAGCCCGCGGCGGAAGAGGCGTGAGCGGCGCATGTCCTCGAGGTTGGCGGCGAGGCCGACCTCGGAGCGCCTGGCGATGCGGTTGTAGAAGGGCGAGGAGGCGTCCTCCACGCATACCGTCTCGCCGGCCTCGACCAGGATGTAGCCCGGCAGGTCGGAGCGGGCGAAGCCGAAGCTCGGGCCGAGGCGGAAGACGCCCGCGGGCGTGCGCTTGTCCCCTTCCACCTTCTCGGCCTCGCCCTCGCGCCTGTAGGCGTGGAAGGTGTAGCCCCAGGCGAGGCCCGCCGCCCCCACCACGGCGCGCATGGGCTCGCTCGCCCGCTCCCAGGTCGCCTGCGGGGCAGCGCGCGTGAAGAGCTGCAGCCTGGCGACGGGGCGGTCCATCGCCGGCGCGGTGACCAGCACCAGGCGCAGGGCCTCGCCCAGCAGGGCCGGGCAGTCGGCGGCGAGCGCGGACGGCCCCGGCATCAGGCTGCCGGCCAGCGCCAGAAGAGCAAGCTGTCTCATCATCCGCATCCGGCGACCCCTGCAGCGATGTATCGACCCCCATTTGGCCCACGGTGAGGCGGGATCGAGCGCTTCACCCGCGATTGCCGCTGCAAGGCCAGCCCTCAAAGCCGCCGCAAAGCCGGCCTAGCCTCGGGTGTGGGGGTGGGGCGGTTAACGCCGGCGCAAGCGCGCTGCCCGCATTCTGCCCTCCCATGTCGCTGTCCCGAGCCCTGTCCCGCCTCGCGCTGCCCGCCCTCGTCCTGGCCCTTGGCGCCTGCAGCGGCCGCGCACCGTTCATCGCCGGCGAGGAGCCCTGGCGGGCCGAGGAGGAGCGCGCCTGCCTCGCCGCCGGCGTGGTGCGCGAGAGCCCGTTCGTGGAAGCGCGCGCCTCCCTCGGCGGGCTCAGCGCGTGCGGCGCCATCAGGCCGTTCACGGTGGCGGCGGCGGCGGGAGGCTCGGTGCACATGCGCCCGCCGGCGCTGCTGCGCTGCCCCATGGTGCCGGCCGTCGACCGCTGGGTGGAGCGCGTGGTGCAGCCCGCGGCCCGCTACTACCTGCGCGCGCGGGTGGTCGAGCTCAAAGTGGCCGCCTCCTACTCGTGCCGGTCGAAGAACCACGCCTGGGGCGCGCGCCTCTCCGAGCACGGCCACGCCAATGCGGTCGACATCTCCGCCTTCGTGCTGGCCGACGGGCGCACGGTGGCCGTCAAGACCGGCTGGTGGGGGGCGCTGGCCGAGCGCGGCTTCCTGCGCGCGGTGCACGCCGGCGCCTGCGACGTCTTCACCACCGTGCTCGGCCCCGGCTACGACGCCAACCACCGCGACCATTTTCACCTCGACCTCGCCCGCCACGGCCGCGACGGGGAGACGCGCATCTGCAGGTAGCCGCGTGCGGCGACGGCGCCCCTTCGCCTGGCGGCGCCCCGCTCGACTTTTGCCGCCCGGGCGCGTAGCAACGGCGCGTTCCAGGAGACCGGCACCCGCCGCCCGCAGCAGGAGTGGACGTGAGCACGACCTCGTCGTCGCAGGCCCGCGACGCGCCCGCCCGCGCCATCGCCGTGCTGGCCCTGGCGGCCTTCGCCAGCGCCGCCAACCTGCGCGTGTGCGACCCGCTGCTGCCGCAGATGGCGGGCGAGCTCGGCGTGACGATCGGCACCGCGGCGCTCACCGTGACCGCCTTCGCCCTGGCCTACGGGCTGTCCCAGATTCTGGCCGGTCCGCTGGGCGATGCCCACGGCAAGCTCAGGATGGTGGCGCTGGGCTCCACCTGGGCCGGCATCGCCACCCTGGTGTCGGCCGCCATGCCCACCCTCGTGCCGCTCGTGGTCGCGCGCTTCATGGGCGGGGTGGGCGCGGCGGCGGTGGTGCCGGTGGCGCTCGCCTGGATCGGCGACGTGGTGGCCTACGAGCGCCGCCAGGCGGTGCTGGCGCGCTTCCTGTCGGGGCAGATCCTGGGCATCGTGTTCGGCCAGGCCGCCGGCGGCCTGCTCAGCGAGATCATCGGCTGGCGCGCGGCGATCGCCATCCTGGGCCTGATCCACGTCGCCGCCGCCCTGCTGCTGTGGGTCGAGATGGGCCGCCTGGGCATCGGCCGGGCCGCGTCGGGGCGCATGCGCTGGGGCGAGGCGGCCGCCTCCGCACGCGCCATCCTGCAGCGCGGCTGGGTGCGGATCGTGCTCGGCGTCACCTTCCTCGAGGGCATCGCCATGTTCGGGGCGCTGGCCTACGTCGGCGCCGAGCTCAACCACGGCTTCGGCCTGAGCCTCGGCGCCGTGGGCGCCATGCTCGCCGCGTTCGGGGTGGGCGCGCTGCTCTACTCGATGAGCGCCGGCGCGCTGGTGCCGCGGCTGGGCCAGCCGGGCCTGGTGGCGGCGGGCGCCGTGCTGCTCGCGGGCGGCTATGCCACGCTCGGCGTCATGCCCTGGGCCTGGCTCGCCCCGCCGGCGATCGCCGTCATAGGTCTCGGCTACTACATGCTGCACACCACGCTGCAGACCAACGCCACGCAGATGGCGCCGGAGGCGCGCGGGCTTGCCGTGTCGCTGTTCGCCTTCACGCTCTTCACCGGCCAGTCGGTGGGCGTGGCGATGGCGGCGCCGGTCATGGACCGCTACGGGGCGCGGCCGATCTTCCTCGGCGCCGCCGCTCTCATCCTGGCGGTGGCCTTCTGGTTCCGCTCGCGGCTGGTGCGCCAGCCCGCCTGAGGCTCACGCCTGCTGGATGGCCGAGAGCTCCCACTGGTCGGGGCGGCCGCCCTGCGGGCGGCGGAAGGTCCACACCTCGGTGACCTCCTGGGGCCGCTCGCGGTCGCCCTCCAGCACCCGGCCGGTGGCGATCTCCACCGTGGCGTCGGTCATGCCGTAGCGCATGGCGACGGTTGCGTACTCCTCGCCGTTCTCGCGCCAGGCCTCCGCCAGGTCGCCCTGCAGCAGTTTGGGCTCGCCCACCTCCGCGCGCACGCCCTTCTTGGCATTGGCGTCGAGCTCCTCGGCGAAGTAGGAGAGCATCTCGGGCGTCACGCGGTCGCCCAGGGCGGCGAGGTCGCTGCGCCCGTAGGCCAGCTGGATCTCGGAGAGGCGGCGCTCGAAGGCGTCGTAGTCGTCAGGGGTGATGGAAACCGCCGACCCGGCCCCGCCCAGCATGGGCACCGCCTGGCGATAGGCGTTGCTCGGCTGCGGGCTGTCGGCTCGCGCTCCCCCGCCTGCGCTCGCCAGCGCCGGCTGGGCGCTGCGCCCGCGGAAGAAGGCGATGGCCAGATAGACGATGCCGGCGATCAGGGCCGCCTGCAGCAGGAACCCCAGCACGTTGGCGAGCGCGCCGAGGCCGAAGAGGCTCGCAAGCCCCGCGCCGATGAGGCCGCCAAGCAGCAGCGAGCGCCAGCCGCCGAAGCGCGAGGCGAGCCCGCCCGCCGGCTGCGGCTGGGCATTCTGCACCGCGCCGGGCTTGCCCGGCTGCGCCTGGGTCATCGATCGTTCGATGGGCTGGGCCGCCCTGGGCGCGGTGTTGGTGGCGGGCGGCGCGGTCCAGGTGCGCGAGCCGCGGCTGCCGAGGTTTCTGCCGCCGCCCACGCGGGCGTCGGCCGCCTCCGCCGCCATGACCGAGAACACCGCTGCCAGCGCGAGCGAGAGCAGCGTCACACGGGAGAGCGACATGGGTTGACCTTCCACCGGTTGTGCCGACGTTTGGTGCATATATGGGGTGCATTGCCCGCGGTGTCACCACACTCCCTATGCTGCACTGCGGTATGCAGCGGCGGAGGGATTGGGCTAGAAGCGCAACCATGAGCTGGTCCGGTCACGGCCGCGGCGGGCGGCGCGGCTACCATCACGGCAACCTGCGCGAGGCGCTGGTCAGCGCCGCGCTCGATCTCATTGCCGCCAAGGGGCCGGCGGGCTTCACGTTTGCCGAGGCGGCCCGCCAGGCGGGCGTGAGCCCCGCCGCCCCCTACCGCCATTTCCGCGACCGCGACGCCCTGATGGCCGACGTGGCCCGGCGCGGCTTCGAGCGCTTCGCGCAGCGCCTGGCGGACGCCTGGGACGAGGGCCGGCCGGCGCCGCTGCCGGCGCTCGAGCGCATGGGCCGCGCCTATCTCTCCTTTGCGCGTGACGAGCCCGCCTACTTCTCGGCCATGTTCGAGGCCGGCCTGCCCATCGCCGACCACCGCGAGCTGCAGGAGGCGGGCGACCGCGCCTTCGCCGTGCTGCGCGGGGCGTGCGAGGCCCTGGTGGCCACCCTGCCCGCCCCCAGGCGCCCGCCCGCCATGATGATGGCGCTGCACATCTGGGCCCTCTCGCACGGCATCGCCAGCCTGTTTGCCCGCGGCGACGCGGCGCGGCGCGCGCTGCCGATGTCGCCCGAGGAGCTGCTCGAGGCTGCCACGCTCGTGTACCTGGAGGGCCTCGGCGTGACGGCCAAGTCTGCGGGCGCACAGCGCGGCTGAGCCGGCGACGCACAGCGGTTGCCAAGCGCGGGGCGCTCGCCCAACATGGCCGCCGCCGGCCCGGACGGAGGGAGGACTGCCCGTGAACGTTTCGCCCGACAAGCAGCGCCAGATGCTGCGCCAGATGCTCACCATCCGCTGCTTCGAGGAGCGCGCCTCGGCCGACTACCACGCCGGCAAGATCTACGGCGTCGTGCACTGCTACATCGGCGAGGAGGCAGTGGCGGTGGGCGTGTGCGCGGCGCTCGAGCCGCACGACCAGATCATCTCCACCCACCGCGGCCACGGCCACTGCATCGCCAAGGGCGCCGACCTCAAGCGCATGATGGCCGAGCTCTACGGGCGCCAGACCGGCTACTGCAAGGGCAAGGGCGGCTCCATGCACATCGCCGACTCCGGCATCGGCATGCTGGGCGCCAACGGCATCGTCGCCGGCGGCATCTCGATCGTCACTGGTGCCGCGCTGGCCGCGCAGATGGAGGGCAGCGACCGCGTGGCGGTGTCGTTCTTCGGCGACGGCGCCTCCAACGCCGGGCCCTTCCACGAGTGCCTCAACATCGCCGCCAGCTGGAAGCTGCCCGTCGTCTACGTGTGCGAGAACAACCTCTACGCCGCCCAGACCACCGCCGCCTCCACCCAGGGCCTGGAGGACGTGGCGGCGCGCGCCGCGGGCTACGGCATTCCCGGCGTCAAGGTCGACGGCAACGACGTGTTCGCCGTCTACCAGGCCGCCCGTCACGCGGCCGAGCGCGCGCGCGCGGGCAAGGGGCCGACGCTCATCGAATGCAAGACCTACCGCTGGCGCGCCCACACGGAGCGCAAGACCCAGCCCGACTACCGTTCCAAGGCGGAGATCGAGGCCTGGAAGCAGAAGGACCCGATCGCGCGCCTGCGCCGGCAGCTCGCCGAGCAGGAGCAGCTGGGGGAGAAGGACTGGCAGGCGATGCAGGCCGAGGTGCTGGGCGAGATCGAGGCGGCCGTGGCGTTCGCCGAGGCAAGCCCGTTCCCCACGCCCGAGCAGGCGACCGAGGATGTGTTCGCGGCCTGAAGGGGGAGCGTTTCATGCGTGAGCTCAGCTATGCCGACGCCGCGGTGGAGGCGGTCGCCGAGGAGATGCGGCGCGACGAGCGCATCTTCTACATGTCCACCGATCCCATCATGCCGCTGCTGGAGGAGTTCGGCGAGAAGCGCATCAGGGCCACCCCGATCGCGGAGGCCGCCCTTACCGGCATGGCCATCGGCGCGGCGGGCTCGGGCTTCCGCCCGATCGTCGACTGGCGGCAGGTGACGTTCTCGTTCGTGGCCATGGACCAGATCGTCAACCAGGCCGCCAAGATCCACTACATGTTCGGCGGCCAGCGGGCGTTCCCGATCCTCTACCGCGCAGCGGTGGGCGGCGGCACGCGCCTTGCCGCCCAGCACGCCCAGTGCCCCTACTCGATGTTCATGAATCTCGCCGGGCTGCAGATGTTCCTGCCGTCCACGCCCTACGACCTCAAGGGCCTCCTCAAGACGGCGATCCGCCACAACAACCCCGTCATCTCCTTCGAATCGAACCGCCTGATGGGGCTCAAGGGGCCGGTGCCGGCGGAGGACTACACGATCCCGCTCGGCAAGGCCGACATCAAGCGCAAGGGCAGCGACGTCACCGTCGTCGCCATCGCCTGGCTGGTGCACGAGGCGCTGGCCGCCGCCGACGAGCTCGCCAAGGAGGGCGTGTCGGTGGAGGTGGTGGACCCGCGCACGCTGGTGCCGCTCGACCAGGACGCGATCAGGGCGTCGGTGCGCAAGACCGGCCGGCTGGTGGTGGCCGACGAAGCCGGGCCCACCGCCGGCTTCTCGGCCGAGGTGTCGGCGGTCGCCACCGAGGATGCGCAGACCTTCGCCCGCCTGCGCGCGCCGGTGAAGCGGGTGTGCGCGCTCAACGTGCCGATCCCCTACAGCCCCGTGCTCGAGGACCACGTGTTCCCGGACCGCAGGCGCATCGCCGCCGCCATCCGCGAGGTGCTGAAGGACCGGCGCTGACACGCGGGGCGCGCGCGCGCCGTCACGTCTTGTAGCGGCTCGTTTCCACCTCGCCGCGGTCGACCCGGCGCGAGAACTCGGTGGCGCCGCCGGAAGCGAGGATGCGCGCCTGCTCGACCCAGTTCTCGCGCTCGATGCGGCCCTTGAAGTCGAGCGACTGGCTCACACGGCCGATGTCCTCGGCCGTCCAGTTGGCGATCTGCTCGTAGGCCACCACGCCCATGGAGTTGAGCTTCTTCTCGATCATCACGCCGATGCCGCGGATGCGCTTGAGGTCGTCGAGCTGGGCGGAGCGCACGACCTTGCCGGGCCCGCCGGCACCCTCGCCGGCCTGGGCGGCGCCCGCGCCCTGGTAGAGCTCGGCCTTGACCGAGCGCAGGGCGCCCATGTCGCCGCGCGGCCGGCTGCCGTCCCCGCCGCGCGCCGCATTCTCCTGGATGGCATCGGCGAGCTTGACCGGCCGCGGGGCGGGCGCGCTCGCGCCCTCCCCCCGCGCCGCGCGGTCGTAGGCCAGCGAGTACCGGGTGTCGCCGCCGCGCGAGAGAATCTGCGCCTGCTCGATCCAGTTCTCGCGGCCGATGCGGCCGGGGCTGCCCAGAAGCTTCTCGATGCGCGCCACGTCGGCCGGCGACCAGTGCGCGATCTGCGAGTAGCGGGTGACGCCGTGGCTGGCGAGCAGCGCCTCGATGTCGGCATCGATGCCGCTGATGCGCTGCAGGTTGTCGCGCGCCGCGGGCGCCGCCGGCCGGATGGGCACGGCCTGCGCAGGCGCCGCCTCCGCGGCCGCGGCAGCCGCCGCCGGGACGGCAAAGGCCGCCCGGTCGGCGACGGCGGGCGGCGAAGGCGGCTGGGCCGGGGCCGCAGCGCGCGCGGCGGGCGCCACCGCCACGTCGACGGCGACGCCGGCAGCCCCGCCCGTCGAGGCGCGCGGCGCCACGGAGACCTGCGCGCCGGCACCCGCCAGCGGACGCGGCTCGCCCTCGTCCGGGGTCGGGGCCGCGCTCGCGGCCTCCCCGCGCGCCCGGCGGATGGCGTACTGGGTCTCGCCGCCCCTGGCGAGAACCTGCGCCTGCTCGATCCAATTCTCGCGGCTGATGCGGCCGGCCTCCAGGCCCAGCGCATCGGCGATGCGGCGCACGTCCGCCTGCTTCCAGGCCGCGATCTGCTCGTAGCGGGTGACGCCGAGCTTGCCGAGCGCCGCCTCGAGGCGGGCATCGATCAACCGGATGCGCTTGAGGTCCTGCGCCGGGCCCGCGGGCGACGGGGCGGCAGCGGCCGCCGGAGCGGCGGGCGCGAGCCGGGTCGGCTCGGATTCGGCGCTGCGCGCGAAGCGGGCGGGCGCCGAGGAGCGCGCGGCCATGTCCGGCAACGGATCGACCCGGCGCTCGGCGGGTGCGGCCGGCCGTCTCGCCGCGAACAGGCTGCGCCGCACCACGCAGGCCAGGGCCGCCCCGGCCAGGTAGGCGGCCGCCATCAAGAGCAGCGTCTCCACGAACAACGCAATCATCGCACGATCCCCCCAAACGGCGCCCATCCGGTCGCGGCTACTGGCGATCGGTGCGCGTCCGGCTGCAGGAGATCCACCCGATCACCAGACCGACCGCGAACGCCGCCGCCAGCCACCACACCAGCTTGGAAACGAGATACTCCATGTCCCTGCCCCGGTCGTCCCTGTGCCGTCCCGGCCCGCTCCCTCCGCCTGCACCTCATCGCGGGCGGACCGTGAACTCGATGCGGCGATCGCCGGCCCTGCCTTCCTCGCTGTCGTCCTGCGCCAGGGGCCGGCTCGCGCCGTAGCCGACCGGCTCCAGCCGCTCGGCCTCCACCCCGGCCCGCACCAGGTAGGCTACCACCGATTGGGCGCGCCGCAGCGACAGGTCCTGATTGAACTCGGCGCTGCCTTCGCGGCTGGCGTGGCCGGCGACCTCGATGCGCATGCCCGGGCAGGCGTTGGCTGCCTCGGCCAGCCTGTCGAGCGTGGGGTACGCGTGCCTCGCGATCTCGGCGCTGGCCAGGGCGAAGAGGACGGGCCCGGCGGCGGCCACGTTGCGCAGCTGGGCCTGGCAGGCCTTGGCCTGCACCTCCGCGGCGCTCGCCTCCCTGGCGGGAGCGGCGGCCGGGCCGGCGCTGCCCGCGGCGGCAGGCGGGACGGGAGCCTCCTGGGAGGGAACGGGCGCCCAGCCGGTGCCGGCGGGCGGAGCGGACGTCTCCTTGACGGGCGCGGGCGCCGGCGGGCCGGGGGGAGGAGCCGCAGGCGGAGCGGATGCCTCCTTGGCGGGGGCGGAAGCCGAGCCGGTCGTGCCGGGCACGGCCGGGGGCTGCTTGGCCGGCGCCCGCGGCAACGGCAGCGGCAGCGCCTGAATCTGGTCGACGAACTTGAAGGCCGCGGGCAGAGCGGCGCGCAGGTTGTTGCGCACCGACTCGGCCACGGCCTCGTCGGCGGCGGTGCCGAACACGGCCAGCACGGCGTCCTTGATCGACGCGCCGCCGGGACGCCGGAGGCGGGCGAGCTCGCGAATGGCAGCGGCGGCGACACCGGCCCAGCCCTGGGGGGCGCCGTGTCCCGGCTCCATCTTATCGTCGAGGTCGATGTCGGGAAGGCTCGCCTTGGCCGCCGCCAGCAGCTCGGCGCGCGCCGTCTCGTCCGGAACGTAGCCGGTGAGCACAAGGCGGCCGTTGCCCAGCTGCGCCAGCCAGGTGAAGGGGCTCACCACGGGCGCGGTCACCAGGTCCGCCGTCACCTTGATGCCCTTGGGGGCGTTGTTGGCCAGCGCGGACTTGACGGCGCGGTAGGCGCCCGCGTCCTCGGCCTCGCCCGCCACTGTCAGGTCGAGGCCGTCGAGGCGCACCTCGCCGCGCTTGATGAGCGCCAGCTGCTTCAAGGCGAAGCTGACGCCGGCCAGCCAGACGTCGTATGAGGGGGCGCCGCGCGCCAGCACCGTGTGATCGACCACCTCGAAGCCCGGGAAGCTCACGCGCGCCACGCCGAGGATGGCCTGCCGCGCCTGGTAGCTCGGGGCGTAGCCGCCGAACTTGATGCGGTTGCTCCTGCGCTGGGCGACCCAGAGGTACTTGTCGCTTTTCTCGAGCAGGCCGGCGCGATTGTCGACCACCCGCACGCCGCGCACGCCGGCCAGCAGCGCCGCCGCCTTGGCGGGCTCGCCCTCCTGCGGCGCCCGCCCGGTGAGAACCGCATCGCGCCCCTCGAACTCGACGGCGGCCCACACATGGCCGCGGCTGTCCAGCGCCTGCCTGGCGCGCTGGGCGAGGTCGGCTTCGAGGCGCGCATGCTCGGATTGGACGGCGGCCCAGCTCAGCACCAGAAGTGGGACGATGCCCCAAAGCCAGCGCCGCCAATTGCACTTCATGCCTGCCCGGCTCCCGAGTGTGGTGGCTTGCTGCCCGTGTCCCAGGGTGCCGCAACGGCCACGTCCCGCGCCGATGTCCGGGCGAGCCGGCGTCGGCCCGCCCGGCTGGCCAGCGATCGAGGATTGCCGTGGGCCCCGTTGCGGCGGCACTATAGACAAGCGGACCGGGCATTCCAAGCCGTCCGGCCCCGCGTGCCCGCGCCCGGCGGCGCCGGCGCCGGCGTTCGTTGCGTCCCGGGAGGACTGGCTCGTGAGCGGCAAGACAGTGCTGGTTGCACGCGAGGGCGGCGTCACGCGGCTGACGCTCAATCGGCCCGACAAGCTCAACGCCTTCACGCTGGAGATGCACGCCGAGCTCAGGGCGGCGCTGGAGGCGGCGGGTGCCGACCCCGACTGCCGGGTGGTGGTGCTGACCGGCGCGGGGCGCGCCTTCTGCGCCGGCCAGGACCTGGCCGAGACGCTTGCCGCCTCCTCCGACGCGGCCGTGTCCGATCCCGGCAGCCGGCTGGAGCAGGCCTACAACCCGCTCATCAGGCTCATCGCCTCGCTGGAGAAGCCCATCATCGCCGCCGTCAACGGCGTGGCCGCCGGCGCCGGCGCGAATGTCGCCCTCGCCTGCGACCTCGTGCTCGCCGCGCGCAGCGCCGCCTTCCTGCAGGCGTTTGCGCGCCTCGGGCTCATTCCCGACGCGGGCGGCACCTTCATCCTGCCGCGCCTCGTCGGCCTCGCCCGCGCCAAGGGGCTCGCCATGCTGGCCGAGCCGCTCAGCGCCGCGGACGCGGAGGCCTGGGGGCTGATCTGGAAGGCGGTCGACGACGACAGGCTCGAGGCTGAGGTTGCTGCCCTCGCGGGCAGGCTCGCGGCGGCGCCCACCTACGGGCTCGGCCTCGCCAAGCGCGCCTTCGCCGCCTCCTCCACCAACACGCTCGCTCAGCAGCTCGACCTCGAGCGCGACCTGCAGCGGCTGGCCGGCGCCTCGCCCGATGCGCGCGAGGGCATCGCCGCCTTCCTCGCCAAGCGGCCCGCCCGCTTCACCGGGAGAAAGCCGTGACGGCCGACGCGGACGAGATCGCCCGCCGCGGTGCCGAGGCGATGTGGGCCGAGGACAAGGCGAGCCGCGCCATGGGCATGCGGCTGGACGACGTCGGGCCGGGCTTCGCCCTCGTCTCCATGAGCGTCGGCCCCGACATGGTCAACGGCCACGGCCTGTGCCACGGCGGCTACATCTTCGCGCTCGCCGACTCAGCCTTCGCCTTCGCCTGCAACTCGCGCAACCAGCGCCACGTCGCCCAGCACTGCCAGATCACCTACCTCACGCCCGGCCGGCTCGGCATGCGCCTCCTCGCCGAGGCGCGGGAGCGCCAGCGCGGCGAGCGCAGCGGCATCTACGACGTGACGGTGCGGAGCGAGGCGGGCGAGGTGATCGCCGAGTTCCGCGGCCACAGCCGCTCCATCCCGGGCACCTTCGTGCCGGAGGGGTGACGAAGGCGGAGCCGACGGCATGGGTGAAAGCGGCACGAGGTGCCGACACCCCCTTCCGCTTTCGCCGATGCGACACGTCCAGCGGATGCGAGAAGATCGGGAGCCGCAAGGCAGCGGCCGCTCAGCGCGCGGCCGCCTGCCCATGCCCACGAGCCGCGCCATCTGGGGCACCGTCGTACCCGAGGCCAGCCGTGAACGAGCCCCCCAATCACCCCGTCAGATGCGAGATGTTCTTCACCACGGTGTAGTGGGTGAGGCCCTCGCTGCCGCCTTCGCGCGCATAGCCTGAATCCTTCACGCCGCCGAACGGCGTCTCGGCGATCGAGGCGACGAAGTGGTTGATCGACAGGTTGCCCGCCTCGATGCCCTCGGCCAGCCGCTCGACGTTGCGCGCCGAGTGCGTGAAGGCGTAGGCGGCGAGCCCGTAGGGCAGCTCGTTGGCCCGCTCTATCGCCTCCTCCAGGCTCCTCACCGGGTTGACCAGGGCCAGCGGCCCGAACGGCTCCTCGCGCATGGCCCGCGCATCGGGCGGCACGTCGGCGAGCACGGTGAGCGGCCAGTAGTAGCCGCGGTTGCCGAGGCGGGCCCCGCCGGCCAGCACCCTCGCGCCCTTGGCCCTGGCGTCGGCCACCAGCTCCGTCATGGCCTCGATGCGGCGCGGGTTGGCGAGCGGGCCCATCTGATTGGCGGGGTCGAGGCCGTTGCCCACCTTCACCGCCGCCGCCTTCTCGGCAAAGGCCTCCGCGAAGCGGCCGTAGATCCTCTCCTCCACGAACCAGCGCGTGGGCGACACGCACACCTGGCCGGCATTGCGCGTCTTGCCGGTGACGGAGGCGGCGGCAGCGGACAGTGGATCGGCGTCCTCGCACACGATCACCGGCGCGTGGCCGCCGAGCTCCATGATGCACGGCTTCATGTGTGCGCCGGCGAGCGCGGCAAGCCGCTTGCCGACGGGAATCGAGCCGGTGAAGGTGACGAGGCGGATGGCCGGGTGGGGGATCAGGTACTCCGATATCTCCGCCGGCACGCCGAACACCACGTTGAGCACGCCGGGCGGCAGGCCCGCGTCCTGGAAGGCGCGGGCGAGCTGCACGGCACCAGCCGGCGTCTCCTCCGATGCCTTGAGGATGATGGAGCAGCCCGCCGACAGCGCGCCGCCCACCTTGCGCGCCGGCGAGCTCATGGGGAAATTCCACGGCGAGAACGCGGCCACCGGGCCGATCGGCTGGCGCAGCACGGTGTGGCGCATGCCGGGCTCGGAGGGGATCACGCGGCCGTAGACGCGCCGGCCCTCCTGGGCGTCCCACTCGATGATGTCGCAGCCGCGCAGCACCTCGAGCCGCGACTGGGCGATGGGCTTGCCCTGCTCGAGCGTCATTGCGACGGCGAAATCCTCGACACGCGCGCGGATGAGGGCGGCGGCCTTGAGGATGATCTCGGCGCGCTTGGCGGGCGAGGTTCTGCGCCATACCCGGAAGCCCTCCTCGGCCGCCGCCACCGCATCGGCAAGGTCCGCTGCGGTGGCGTGCGGCACCGTGCCGATCACGCTCTCGTCGTGGGGGTTGACCACCGGCCGGCCGTCGCGCGAGCGCCACTCGCCGCCGATCAGGAGCTGCAGGTCTGGGTATCGGGCCATGTCACGCCTCCGAGGTGTGGTGGCCATAGATGTAGATCGCCCGGCGCGGCTGCGAAGGGCCGCGAGCCGATCTGTCCGCCCCCCAGTTCCACCGCCACCGGGCGCCGTCAGCCAGCCCGCCCCCGGCTCCAGCGTGCGGCCCGCTTCTCGGCGAAGGAGGCGAGCCCCTCGGCCGCCTCCGCCGTGCGGCGCTGGGCAGCATGGCCCTCGACCAGGGCCTCGAGCCGCGCGCGGTCGAAGCCGCCCCAGGCGCAGGAAAGCGCCACGGCCTTGGTGCCGGCCATCGCCGACGGCCCGTTCTCGAGGAGGCGGGCCACCATCTCCTCGCCGGCCTCCGCCAGCCGCTCCGCCGGCACCACCAGGTGCACGAGGCCGACGCGGGCCGCCTCCGCGGCGCCGAACCGCTCGGCGGTGAGGGCGTAGCGGCGCAGCTGGCGCACGGACACGGCATCGGCGAGCTGGGGAATGACGATGGCCGCCGTGAGCCCCCAGCGCACCTCCGAGATGGCGAACTGTGCATTGTCGGCGGCGATGACGATGTCGCAGGCGGCGACGATGCCGGTGCCGCCGCCGAAGCAGCCGCCCTGCACCAGCGCCAGGGTGGGAACGGGCAGGCGGTTGAGGCGGTCGACGGCCTCGGCCGTAGCGCGGCTGGCGGCCAGCCCCTCCGCGGCCGGGGCCGCGGCAAGGCCCCTGACCCAGGCGAGGTCGGCGCCGGCCTGGAAATGGCGGCCGTTGCCGCGCAGGACGAGCACGCGCAGGTCGGCGCGGGCGGCAAGGGCGTCCATGGCCGCCAGCAGGCCGACGATCATGTCGCCGTTGTAAGCGTTGCCGACCTCGGGCCGGTTGAGCGTGACGGTGGCGACGCCGCGCTCGTCGATGCCGTGCAGGACGGGCAAGCCGGAGGCATCGCTCATGGCACAGGCTCCGCTCAGGCGCCGAGCGGGCGATTCGCCTGCCCGGGGCGTCCGCATCTTGCCGCGCAGCGGCGCCGTGGGATAGTGCACCCGCGCCGGGCTCCGCGCACGGCACCTGTGCACGCCCTGCACGGGGCCGTGGCCCGGCCGGCACGCGGGTCGACACGGGGAAGTGAGGCCGGGTGAGCGGTCTTTGTTTGGCCATATCTTTGCCCCGAGCTATACGTGCGGACGCGAGGGGCGCGCGAGCAGGCCGGTTCGGCGGGGAGCGGGGGTTCTGGCAAGCCGACGCAGGCGGGTTCGGCACCGCATCGATGAATGCGCGGGCCGGGGCGCGGCTCGCCCCGATGAGCGGGATCCGGCGGGGCGGCAGGACCACCGACGGACGGGCAAGGCCTGAAGGAGTGCACACGACGATGAGGCGCGGCTGCGGCATGAGGTGGATGGGCGCGGCGATGGCAGCCGGCGTGGCGCTGCTGTCCGCCGCCTCGGGCGCCGCGGCGCAGGGACCCGATGGGCGCTGGTGGGAGGCCTTTCCCGGCTTCGGCCGCAACGACGGCCAGCCCCGGCGCGCCTCCGAGGAGGATCCGCGCCGGCGCGGCGAGCCGCTCGACGACCTGCGCCCCGATTCCACCCCGTTTCGCAGCGAGGTGATGGTGGAGGCGCTGGAGGCGGCCATCCAGCGCTACCAGGCCATCGTCGCCCGCGGCGGCTGGCCCGCCATCCCCGGCTCGCGCATGATCCGGCCGGAGGACGGCGACGAGCGCCTGCCGGCGCTGCGCCAGCGCCTCGTCATCAGCGGCGACTATCCGCGCCGGGCCGCCGAGGGCTGGGGCTACGCCGACGACCTGACCGCGGCCGTGCGCCGCTTCCAGGCCAACAACGGCCTGCGCGTGTCGGGGCGCGTGGACAAGGCCACGCTGCAGGCTCTCAACGTCCCGGCCGAGGCACGGCTGGCGCAGCTGCGCGTCAACCTGCAGCGGCTGCGCGAGCTCATGGCCCAGCGGGTGGAGGACCGCTACGTGCTGGTCAACGCCGCCGCCTTCCAGCTGGAGGCGGTCGAGCGCTACCAGGTGGAGCTGCGCCATCGCGTGATCGTTGGCAAGCCCGAGCGCCAGACGCCCACGGTGCGCGCCACCATCAAGGCCATCAACTTCTACCCCTATTGGCGCGTGCCCGAGAGCGTGGCCGCGCTCGACCTGATTCCCCGCCTCGTCAAGGAGCCGGACTACCTCCAGAAGGAGCAGATTCGCGTGTTCACGGGCTCCTACAACGGCCCCGAGATCGACCCCACCAATATCGACTGGCGCCAGGTCGACCCCGCCAAGCTGCGCTTCCGCCAGGACCCTGGCCCGCAGAACGCGCTGGGGCTTCTACGCCTCGACATGCCCAACGAGCACGGCGTCTACATGCACGACACGCCGATGAAGCATCTGTTCAACCAGCGCGGGCGCGCCTTCAGCGCCGGCTGCGTGCGGGTGCAGGACGTGTTCACCCTGGCCGAGTGGGTGGCGCGCTACGAGCCGGGCTGGGAGCACCCGGGCCGCGTGCGCGACATCCTCGACACGGGCAATGCCTTCGACCTCAACCTCACCCGGCCGGTGCCGGTCTACTTCACCTACATCTCCGCCTGGGCCGAGCCCGACGGCTCGATCCAGTTCCGGCCCGACATCTACGGCCGCGACGGCGTGCGCGATATCGTGGCGAGCCACGACCGCGAGGCCGACGGCCCCGCCCCGCCCTGGACGCTCACGCCCTGATGCTGGCTCTGGAGGGCCAGCCTCAGGGCGCCGGCTTGCCCGCCCCTACCTCAGCGGGCGGGCGATCTCGGGCGGCACCTCGCGCTGGTAGGCCTGGCCGATGGCAAGCAGCTGCGCCTCGGCGAACGGGCGGCCGACCAGCTGGATGCCGTTGGGCAGGCCGCCGTTGCGCGGGATCGGCAGGGCGAGCGTGGGCAGGCCCAGGTAGTTGATGGGCCGCGTGTACTTGACGGTGCGCCCCATCGCCGCCTGCAGGTTGGGGCTCGCCGCCACGTCGAGCTCGGCGATCGTCGGCAGCGGGTCGGCCAGGATCGGCAGGATGGCAACGTCGATGCCCTTGAAGGTCTCATCGAGCGTGCGCTTCACGTAGGTGCCGCGCGCGCGCAGGGCGGTGAGATGGTCGACGGCCGGCACGAAGTGGCCGACCTCCACGCGCGCCCGCACCTGCGGGCTGTAGTCGCCGGGCCGAGCGCGCAGGTAGGCGGTGTGGGCGGCCGACGCGTCGGGCAGCTGCACGAGCTGCACCAGGTGGTCGAGCGTCTGCCAGTCCGGGAAGCGGCAGGAGGCGCGCTCGAGGCCGAGCTTGGCCAGCACGCCCAGCACCGTCTCCACCATCTTCTGCACCGGCTGGCTCGCCTCGGTGAGCACCGCCTCGTCGAGGCCCACCCGCAGCCCCCGCACCGGGTCGGAGAGGCGGGCGAGGTAGTCGGGCACCGGCAGGGTCGAGGCCGCGGGGTCGCGCGGGTCGGGGCCGGCCAGCACAGACAGGGTGAGCGCCAGGTCCTCCACGTGGCGGGCGATCATGCCGACCGTATCGAGGGCAGGCGCCAGCGGCATGGCCCCGGCGCGGCTGATGCGCCCCCAGGTCGGCTTGATGGAGACCACGCCGCAGCAGGCGGCGGGCAGGCGCAGGGAGCCGCCGGTGTCGGAGCCGAGGCCGGCGGGGATGGCGCCGTAGGCCACGGCGGCGGCGGTGCCCGCCGAGGAGCCGCCGGTAATGCGGGTCGGGTCCCAGGGATTGCGGGCGTGGCCCAGCACGTAGTTGTGGCCGGTGGGGCCGTAGGCGAACTCGGCCAAGTGGAGGGTCGCCACCTGCAGCGCGCCCGCCGACTTGAAGCGGGCGATGGCGGCCGCGTCTTCCGCCGCCGGCGCGCCGGCGCGGATGCGGGCACCCCAGCTTGCGATCTTGCCCTTGCGGTCGAACATGTCCTTGTGGGCGAGCGGCACGCCGGCGAGCGGGCCCTTGGCGCTGCCCTTGGCGACGGCCGCATCCGCCGCCCGGGCGGCGGCGAGCGCCTCCTCCTCCTCCAGCGCAATGAGGCAGTTGGTGAGCTCGTGGCAGTCCCTGAGGCGCGCGACGGTGGCCTGGGTGGCTTCCAGGCTGGACACCTTCTTGTCGCGGATGGCCTGGGCGAGGGCGCGGGCGGAGAGGGCGGCGAGATCGGTCACGGCCTGGCCTCCTCGCGCAGCACGCGGCGGAAGTCGTCGACGTCGGCGCTGATCGGGAGCTCGCGCGCCACCCGGTCGGCAGTGCGCGACAGGAGCGCGACGTGCGCCCTGGCGGCGGCGCGGCGCTCGGGCGGGATGTCGAGATAGGCGGCGGCGGTGTCCTCGCCGGCCGGGCCGGCGGGTGTGCTCGGGCTGGACATGGCTCCTCCCCAGGTGCGGGATGCAGGCGTGGGGGAAGCCTAGCGGGCGGCTCGCGCGATCACAACAGAAGTTCGCCGCTCAGGCCGGGTCGCGACCGAAAGCGCGGCGCAGCTCCGCCTTGGCCCTCTCCAGCACCCGCCGGCGGGCCGCGGGAAGCTTCCTGCCGGCGCGATTGATGTAGAAGGTCAGCATCGACAGGGCCGAGCGGTAGGGATCCGCCTTGCGGGCGGTGCTGGCCTCGGCCGAGCGCTTGAGCGAGGCGGCGACGCGCTTGGGGTCGTCCCAGGTGAACACGCCCTCCTCGAGGTCGAGGGCGCGGCTCTCCCGCGTCACGCGCCCCGACCAGTAGCGGTCGGTGCTGCGGCGGGGACCGGCCGCGCGCCGCGACGGCCCCGGCTTCCTTGCCGCGCCCGCCCTGGTCCTGGACCTTTTCGTTCTGCCGGCCGCTTTCGCCATGAACCCGGAACGCCAGCGCCAGCCGGCGCGTTCCCGCCGGCCCTTCGCCAGCGGCCCTAGGCTGGCATAGGATCGCGGCTCCGCCGGCCGCCAGCCCCACAGCCCAGCCCCGAGCCGCTCCGTGCCCACCGCCGCCGCCCGCAACGCCGCCCGCCGGGTGCTGGTCACCGGCGCCAGCGGCTTTCTCGGACGCGCCGTGGCGCCGGCCCTGGCGCGCGCGGGCCTGGAGGTGGTGCGCGCCGGGCGCGCACTGCCGGCGTGCGGCGCCGGCGCAGCATGGGTGGCCTACCGCGAGCTGGGGCCTGACACGCCCTGGCAGGGGGTGCTCGAGGGGATCCACAGCGTCGTGCATCTCGGCGGCCTTGCCCATCTTCCCGACGAGACGGCGGCCGCCTCGGCCGCGCTCTTCAGGCGGGTCAACGCCGAGGGCACGGCGCGGCTGGCGCAGGCGGCCGCGCGCGCCGGCGTGCGCCGGCTCGTGCTCGCAAGCTCGGCGCTGGTGCACGGGCCGCGCAGCCCCGGCCGGCCGCTGACCGAGGAGGATGCCCCCGCCCCCGCCACCCCCTACGCCCGCTCCAAGCTCGAGGCCGAGCGCGGGCTCCTGGAGGCGGCCACCGGCACGGGCCTGGAATGGGTGATCCTGCGCCCGCCCATGGTCTACGGCCCCGGCGCCCGGGGCAACTTCGCCCGCCTGGTGCGGCTGGTGCGGGCGGGGGTGCCCCTGCCGGTCGGGGCGGCCACGGCGCCGCGCACCTTCATCGGCATCGACAATCTCGCGGACGCGGTCGTGGCCTGCGTGACCGAGGCGGGCGCGGCGGGCCGCACCTTCCTCGTCGCCGATGCCGAGACCACCTCCACGCGCGGCCTCGTGCACCTGATCGCGGCCGCGCTCGGCCGGCGGGTGTGGACCCCGGCGGTGCCGCCCGCACTCCTGCGCGCGGCCTTCGGCGCGATCGGCCGCGGCGCCGACGTGCGCCGCCTGCTCGAGCCGCTCGAGCTCGACGCCGGGCGGATCCGGCGCGAGCTCGGCTGGACGCCGCCGGTGCCGCTGGCGGAAGGCGTCCGCCGGGCCGTGGCGGCGGCGGTGGGATAGGCGGCGGGCCCCCGGCACCCCGCCTGTTACCCAGGGAACAGCGCGCGCGGCCCGGCTGCCGGATGCTGGGCGTTCAGCAGCACTCTCAGCAGCACTCGAAGGCACCGAGGAGACGGCACATGCGAGCGAACGGGGCGGAAGGCAGAGCGGGCAGGGCGGGCCGCGGGCTCATGGCACGACTGCGGGCGATGTTCTCGGGCTGGGCCGGCCCGTGCACGCCGGCCCCGCGCTTCGAGGACATCAAGTCGCTCTCCAACGCCGAGTTCGCGGTGCGCAACTGGGAGCGCGTGGAGCTGCCGCTCGCCACCTTCGAGGAGCCGGGCCGCCGGCGCTGACGAGGCCCCTACTCGAAGGCCGCATCGACGGGCACCCGGTAGCCGTTGGCGAGCCGGTTGGTCTCATTGGCCATGCCGACCACCGCCATCAGCTCGCCGAACATGGCCTCGGTCATGCCGGCCTTGCGCGCGGCCGCGCCGTGGCTGGCAATGCAGTAGGCGCAGCCGTTGGTGACGCTGACGGCAAGGTAGATCATCTCCTTGATGAGGGGGTCGAGCGCGCCCGGCGCCATGACCTCCTTGACGCTCTTCCAGGTGCGCTCGAGCAGCGCCGGATCGTTGGCCAGGTACTTCCAGAAGTTGTTGACGTCGGGGACCTTGCGCGTCCTCTTGATGTCGTCGAACACGGCGCGCACCTTGCGCGGGGCACCCGCGTGCTCGATGGGCTGCGGCTTGCTCATGGGGGTCTCTCCTGTGCAGAAGGGGTTGCGGCCGGCGCTGGGCCTCGCCCGAGCCATAGCACGGGGCCGGCGGCCGCGGGCCGGACCCTAGCGCATCGGTGCCGCGTTTCTGGTAGTGTTCGCCACCCGAGCCCAAGGACCCGTGATGTACACCCAAGGCCTCAACGTCAAGGACGCCGGCAGGGGCGAGCCCGAGGACCCCGAGAAGCTCGCCCGCTTCCAGGCCAGGATCGACGCCGAGGAGAAGATCGAGCCCAACGACTGGATGCCCGAGGCTTACCGGCGCACCCTGATCCGCCAGATCTCCCAGCACGCCCACTCGGAGATCATCGGCATGCAGCCCGAGGGCAACTGGCTCACGCGCGCGCCCTCGCTCCGCCGCAAGGCGGCCCTCCTCGCCAAGATCCAGGACGAGGCCGGCCACGGCCTTTATCTCTACGCCGCCGCCGAGACCCTCGGCATCTCGCGCGAGGAGATGGTGGAGCAGCTGCTCGCCGGAAAGGCCAAGTACTCCTCGATCTTCAACTACCCCACCCTCACCTGGGCCGATATCGGCGCCATCGGCTGGCTGGTCGACGGGGCGGCGATCATGAACCAGATCCCGCTCTGCCGCTGCAGCTACGGGCCCTACGCGCGAGCCATGATCCGCATCTGCAAGGAGGAGAGCTTCCATCAGCGCCAGGGCTTCGAGATCATGCTGACCCTGTGCCGCGGCTCGCCCGCGCAGAAGGCCATGGCGCAGGACGCCTTGAACCGCTGGTGGTGGCCCTCGCTCATGATGTTCGGCCCCTCCGACAAGGACAGCCTGCATACCGCCGACACCATGCGCTGGAAGATCAAGCGCTTCTCCAACGACGACCTGAGGCAGAAGTTCGTCGACGCCACCGTGCCGCAGGGCCGCTACCTGGGCCTCATCTTCCCGGACCCCGAGCTGCGGTTCGACGAGGGGAGCGGGCACTGGCGCTTCGGGGCCATCGACTGGAGCGAGTTCAAGCGGGTGCTGGCGGGGGACGGGCCCTGCAACCGCCAGCGCATGGCCGCGCGCACCAGGGCGCACGAGGACGGGGCGTGGGTGCGCGAGGCCGCCATGGCGCACGCCAAGAAGCGGGCGGAGCGCGCGGCGGCCGCCCGGATCGCAGCGGAGTAGACGATGACCCCGGTCAGCATCGCCCAGCCGGCGGGCACCCATCTGGCGCAGCTCAACGTCGGCCGCATCCGCTATGCCACCGACGATCCCCGCATGGCCGAGTTCATGCGCGCTCTCGACGCGGTCAATGCGCTGGCCGAGCGCAGCCCCGGGTTCGTGTGGCGGCTCAAGGACGAGGAGAGCAACAACGCCACCAACATCCTGCTCACGCCCGACCCCACCTTCCTCGTCAACATGAGCGTGTGGGAGAGCCCCGAGCAGCTCGAGCACTTCGTGTGGAACACGGTGCACAAGCGCTTCTACATGAAGAAGGGCAACTGGTTCACGCCGATGGCCACGCCCCACTTCGTCATGTGGTGGATCCCGGCCGGCAGCATCCCCGCAACGGACGAGGCGCTGGCCCGGCTCGAGCACCTCACCAGGCACGGCCCCAGCGAGCACGCATTCGGCTGGGAGAGCCTGCCCAACATCAGGTTGTGGATGCAGCAGCGCTGCGCCTGACGGAAGGAGACGACCGCCGTGGCCGAGACGCCCATGCCCCTGTGGGAGGTGTTCATCCGCAGCCGCTCGGGGCTGCCGCACAAGCACGCCGGCAGCGTGCACGCGCCCGACGCGGCCATGGCCCTGCAGGCCGCGCGCGACGTCTACACGCGCCGCGGCGAGGCGGTGTCGATCTGGGTGGTGCCCTCGGCCGCCATCACCGCCAGCGACCCCGCCGACAAGGACGCGCTGTTCGAGCCCACCGCCAGCAAGATCTACCGCCACCCCACCTTCTACAAGGTGCCGGACGAGGTCGGGCACATGTGAGCGCCATGGGAGCCTCGGTCAATGCCGCGCCGCAAGGTGGAGGGGTGACGTTGCCGCATCGCGGCGGAGTGCCTCGATGACGACCTCGTTCTCGGAACCGGGGCGGGAACCTGCGCCAGCCGGAAAAGCAGGCACCGCCCCTGCAATGCCGCTTCTCGCCTACACGCTCGCGCTTGCCGACGATGCCCTGGTGCTGGGGCATCGGCTGTCGCAGTGGTCGGGCAAGGCGCCCACGCTCGAGGAGGACATCGCGCTCTCCAACCTCGCCCTCGACCTGATCGGCCAGGCCCGCCTCCTCTATGCCTACGCGGGCGAGATCGAGGGGAAAGGGCGCAGCGAGGACGATCTCGCCTACCTGCGCGACGAGCACGCCTTCACCAACATCCTGCTCGTCGAGCAGCCCAACGGCGACTTCGCCCTGACCATGGCGCGCCACCTCGTCTATGCCGCTTTCATGCAGCCGTTCTTTGCCGCACTGCAGCACTCGGCCGACGCCCGCCTCGCCGAGATCGCCGCCAAGGCGGTCAAGGAAATGGCCTATCATGTGCGCCATGCCGCCGAGTGGGTGATCAGGCTGGGGGACGGCACCGAGGAGAGCCGGGCGCGCACCGAGCGGGCGCTGGACGAGCTGTGGATGTACACGGGCGAGCTGTTCGAGATGGACGAGGGCGAGCGGGCCCTGGCCGCGGCCGGCATCGCCGTGGACCGCCGGGCGATCCGGCCGGCGTGGGAGCGCACGATCGATGCCACGCTCGCCGCGGCCACGCTCGCGCGCCCCGCCGAGCGCTGGATGCAGAGCGGCGGCCGCGCCGGCCGCCACAGCGAGCACCTGGGGCCCATGCTGGCCGAGATGCAGGTGCTGCACCGCGCCCATCCCGGCGTGACGTGGTGAGGCGCCGATGACACGCAGCCCGGCACAGCGCCGCCCCGCTCCTGCCCGCGCCCGCGGCGAGGCCGCGCCGGACGAAGGCTATGCCGGGCTCGCCCGCGTGCAGCGCGTGGCCGCCGCCGTGGTCGATCCCGAGATCCCGGTACTGACGCTCGAGGACCTCGGCGTGCTGCGCGGGGTGGAGCGCCGCAAGGGCCGCATCGTGGTGCAGATCACGCCCACCTACACCGGCTGCCCGGCCACCCACGCCATCAGGCTCGCGGTCGAGGCGGCGCTGGCGGAGGCGGGCTTTGCCGATGCCGTGGTCGAGACGGTGCTGTCCCCGCCCTGGTCCACCGACCAGATCACCGACGAGGGGCGGCGCAAGCTTCAGGCCTATGGCATCGCCCCGCCGCCGCGCGGGGCCAGGGCGCGCACCCTGTTCGGCAGCGAGACCGTGGCCTGCCCCCGGTGCGGAGCGACCGAGACCACGCGCATCTCCGAGTTCGGCTCGACGCCGTGCAAGGCGCTGTGGCGGTGCGGGCGCTGCGCCGAGCCCTTCGACTACTTCAAGTGCCTGTGAGCCCCGGCGCGATGCGCGACTATCAGCCGCTCGAGATCGCCGAGGTGCGGCGCGAGACGCCGGAGGCCGTATCGATCCTGCTTGCCGTGCCCGAGCGCCTGCGCGAGGCCTTCCGCTTCGCGCCGGGCCAGCACCTCGGGCTGCGCGCCGTGGTGGGCGGGGAGGAGCTGCGGCGCACCTACTCGATCTGCTGCGCGCCGGGCAGCGGCGAGCTGCGCATCGCCGTCAAGCGCGTGGCCGACGGGCGTTTCTCCAACTGGGCCAACGACCGCCTCAAGGCCGGCGACGCCATCGACGTGATGCCGCCGCAGGGCCGCTTCGTGCTGCCGGCGAGCGAGGGGGCGCCGCGCCACGTGGTGGCGTTCGCGGCCGGGGCCGGCATCACGCCCATCCTGGCCATGGTCGCGCACGCCATGGCGGCCGAGCCGGCGACGCGCTTCACGCTCGTCTACGGCAACCGGACGCCGGAGAGCGCCATGTTCGGCGCCGAGCTCGAGGACCTGAAGGACCGCCACCTCGACCGCTTCACGCTCATCAACGTGCTCTCCCGCAACGAGGAGAGCGACGCCCCGCTGCTCGAGGGCCGCATCACCGGCGACAAGGTGAGGGCGCTCGCCGCCTCGCTCTTCGCTCCGGCCGAGGTGGCGCACTTCTTCCTGTGCGGCCCCGGCTCGATGATCAAGGACGTGCGCAACGCACTCCTTGCGCTCGGCGTGCCGCGGGAGCGCGTGCACCACGAGTTCTTCGCCCCCGGCGGCGGCGCCTACCGCCAGTCTGCCTCTGCCCGCGTGCGGGGAGAGAGCCGGGGCGAGGGGCAGCCACAGGCGTCGGCGCAAGCTTCCGCCCCTCACCCCGACCCGCTCCCCGCAGAAGAGCGGGGAGCGGATATGCGCGGCCCCGGCACCGAGGCGATCGCCATCATCGACGGCATCCGCCGCCGCTTCACGGTGCCGCCCGGCGGCCACGTGGTGGACGCCGCGCTCGCCGCCGGCATCCGCCTGCCCTACTCGTGCAAGGGCGGCATGTGCTGCACCTGCCGGGCCAGGCTGGTCGAGGGCGAGGTGGAGATGACGCTCAACTACAGCCTGGAGCCGTGGGAGATGGAGCGCGGGTTCGTGCTCACCTGCCAGGCGGTGCCCAAGTCCGAGCGGATCGTGATCGACTACGATCAGATGTGAGCCGCCGGGGAGGGCACGTGCACGCCGACGGGCAAGGCGATGCGAAGGGTGCGGCGGCGCAGGCGGCGGCCGGTGGCGGCGCGCTCGGCCGGCGGCAGGACGTCGAGGCTCGGCCACAGGCCGGTGACGAGCGTGCGCGCATAGCCGTCGGCGTGGCCGGCGCGGCGCACGGCGGCGGCGGCGGCGATGTGGTCGTAGGCGAGGCGGTGGGTGGAGAGCACGAGCCGCCCCGCCTCCACCGCCACCAGCCCGTACCAGCCGTCGGCAGTGCCGTCGTTGGCCGGCATGCCGATCACGCCCGGATTGAACCACACGCGGCGGCCCACCCGCTCGATGAAGGGCAGGCCGGCGTGGCCGGCGACGACGATGTCGGCGCCGCTCAGCGCGACCTCCTCGGCCAGCGCCGCGCGCTCGGAGGCGAACAGGAAGCGGCTGATGCCGGCGACGCCGCCGTGGACGACCCGAACGCGCAGGCCGGCGACGTCGAATGCGAGCGTCCGCGGCAGGCCGGCCATCCACGCGCGCATCCCGGCCGAGATGCGGGCGGCGGCGAACGGATACCAGCCCTTGGCGAGCCGGTCGCACTCGCTGCCCTCCTCGAAGCCGCAGGCGCAGTCGGCGGCGCCGGCGGCGAGCTGCTCCTCGCAGTTGCCGGCGATCACGCGGCAGCCCCAGTCGCGCACGGCGCGCGCGGTCTCCTCGGGCTCGGCGCAATAGGCCACCACGTCGCCGGTGCAGATGACCGAGGCGGGCGGGATGCCGAGCGCCTCGGCGCGCGCCCGCATCGCCTCGGTCGCCCGCAGGTTGGAGTAGGGGCCGCCGAACACGAGGAGCGGCGGGGCGATGGGCGCAGCAGGCACCCCCGCGCGGCCGCTCTCCGCCGCCGGCGGCACTCCCCTCGTGGAAGCCGTCATTGGGCGCCGTCCCGCCGGGGATCCCGGCGCAGGCTGTCGCCGGTTGCGGGATCGAAGAGGTGCACCGCCTCACGGTCGGCGACGGCCGTGGTGCCGGCGGACTCGGCGGCGGCTGCCGCCACCGCCACCACCATCGGCGCCTCCGCCGAGGTGCCGTGGAAGAGCCGCGTGGCGCCCAGCTCCTCCACGAAGTCGGGAGCGAAGCGGATACCGATCTCGCCCTCGGAGCCGAAGCGCAGGTCCTCCGGCCGCACCCCCACCTCCACCTCGCGCCCGCGCGCCACGTCGAAGGCGTCGATGGCGAAGGCCAGCCGCCCGCCGCCGGTCTCCACCAGGCCCGGCGCGGCCACCCGGCCGGGCAGCAGGTTCATGGCCGGCGAGCCGATGAAGGTCGCCACGAACCGGGTGGCGGGCAGGCGGTAGACGCGGGTGGGCGCGCCGGTCTGCTCGATGCGGCCGGCGTTCATCACCACCACCATGTCGGCGAGCGTCATGGCTTCCACCTGGTCGTGGGTGACGAAGATGGAGGTGGCCTTGAGACGGTTGTGCAGGCGGCGGATCTCGGCCCGCATCTGCACCCGGAGCTTGGCGTCGAGGTTGGAGAGCGGCTCGTCGAAGAGGAAGGCGCGCGGCTCGCGCACGATGGCCCGGCCCATGGCCACGCGCTGGCGCTGGCCGCCCGAGAGCTCGCGCGGCTTGCGGGCAAGCAGCGCATCGATGCCCAGAAGCCTCGCGGCCTCCGCCACCCGCGCCTCGATCTCAGGCCGCGGCACCTTACGGTTGCGCAGGCCGTAGGCCATGTTGTCGTAAACCGACATGTGCGGGTAGAGCGCGTAGTTCTGGAACACCATGGCGATGTCGCGGTCGGCGGGCTCCACCTCGTTGACCACCTTGCCGGCAATGCTGACGGTGCCGGCGGTCACCGTCTCGAGCCCGGCGATCATGCGCAGGAGGGTGGACTTGCCGCAGCCCGAGGGCCCGAGCAGCACGGTGAACGATCCGTCCGGAATGGTGAGCGAGACGCCCTTCACGGCCTCGACGCCGCCGGGATAGACCTTCCGCACGTCCTCGAGCACCACCGAAGCCATGTGAGCCTGCGCCCTCTGCCAACCCCCGCGGCGATCCTCGGCCGGATCGCTGCCGCTATCAACCTGCTGGCGCGGGCCGGCGCAAGCCCCCCGGCGCAAGCGCCTCAGGTCACTTGCGCTTTTCTTTACCCCCGGACCCGCCGATAGCCGCTGCCCGCGGCGGCGCCGTGGCCCTTGCCTTGGCGGCGGGCTTGCCCACAATGGCCGGCGAGCCGAGCCAGCAGCCCTCGAGGTGCCCATGAAGCCCCTAGTCCAGCAGCGCCGCGCCGCCGAGGCGCGCACCAGCGAGCGCGCGCGGGCCGAGCCCGCCGACCGGCTCGAGGCCGGGCGCTTCCCCGCCGTGCGCATGCGCCGCAACCGCAAGAGCGGCTGGTCGCGCCGGCTGGTGGCCGAGAACGTGCTCACCGCGGCCGACCTGATCTGGCCGATCTTCGTGGTGGAGGGCCGCGACAGGCGCGTGGCGGTGGAGTCCATGCCCGGCGTGGAGCGCCTGAGCGTCGACCACGTGGTGGCCGCCGCCGAGGAGGCGGTGGCGCTCGGCATCCCCGTGGTCGCCCTGTTTCCCTACACCGACCCCAAGCTGCGCGACGATGCGGGCAGCGAGGCCTTCAACCCCGACAACCTCGTGTGCCGGGCGACGCGGGCCATCCGCAAGGCCAAGCTCGACGTCGGCGTGCTGCTCGACGTGGCGCTCGACCCCTACACCAGCCACGGCCACGACGGCCTGATGCGTGGCGGCGAGATCGTCAACGACGAGACGCTCGCGGCGCTGGTGCGGCAGGCGCTGGTGCAGGTGGAGGCCGGCTGCGACATCCTCGCTCCCTCCGACATGATGGACGGGCGCGTCGGCGCCATCCGCCGGGCGCTGGAGGACGGCGGGCACCGCAACGCGCAGATCATGGCCTATGCGGCCAAGTACGCCTCCGCCTTCTACGGCCCCTTCCGCGACGCGGTGGGCTCCTCGGCCACGCTCACGGGCGACAAGCGCACCTACCAGATGGACCCCGCCAACGCCGACGAGGCCCTGCGCGAGGTCGCGCTCGACATCGCCGAGGGCGCCGACATGGTGATGGTCAAGCCCGGCATGCCCTATCTCGACGTGGTGCGGCGGGTGAAGGACGCCTTCGGCATGCCCACCTTCGCCTACCAGGTCTCGGGCGAGTACGCGATGCTGACGGCGGCGGCCCAGAACGGCTGGCTCGACGGCGACAAGGTGATGATGGAGAGCCTGATCGGGTTCAAGCGCGCCGGCGCCGACGGCATTCTCACCTATTTCGCCCCGCGCGCGGCGCGGCTGCTCAAGGCAGGCGGGACGACGGCGTGAGCGGGGAGCGGCGGACCGGCGCCGCCCCGCGCCGGTAGCGCGCCCGGCGGCGGCTCATGTCTGCTGATAGATGGCGTGCACGCGGGCGAGGTCGCGCCGGGCCAGGTCCTCCTCGCGCGCCACGAAGCACAGGATGCCCTCGGCGAAGCCCAGCGCGGTGCATTCGACCTGCAGCAGCACCGCCCGGGCGGGCAGGCTCCGGATGCCGAGCATGGAGAGCGCCACCTCGAACGCGGCGGGCAGATCGGCGCCCCCGTCCGCCACCCTGAGCTCGGCCGGGGCCGCGCGCGGCGGCCTCCGCCCAGGCGCCGAGGCCCGCCTCCTCGAGCGCCGGGACGACCTCGTCCTTCGCCTCGAACATGCCTCAGCGTTGCATAGGCTCGCCACGCGCACAACGCGATTCACTTGATTGCGCGCGCACGGCTCACCTATCATCGGGCGGTGGCCGAGGACGCGCGTCGACGTATGAGCGAGCAGCAGAAGCACTTCCCCGAGTTCTACGTCACCGCGCCGCAGCCCTGCCCGTACCTGGCCGGGCGCTTCGAGCGCAAGCTCTTCACCCATCTCACGCACGACAAGCCGGCGGCGCTGATCGACAACCTGCTCAAGGGCGGCTTCCGGCGCAGCCAGAACATCGCCTACATGCCCTACTGCGACGGCTGCCAGGCGTGCGTGTCGGTGCGCGTGGTGACGAGCGAGTTCGCGCCCAGCCGCTCGCTGCGGCGCGTGGCCGAGGCCAACCGCGACCTCGTCGCCCGCCGCCTCGAGGCGACCCCGACCTCCGAGCAGTACTCGCTCTTCCGTGCCTACATCGACGCCCGCCACGCCGACGGCGGCATGGCCGACATGACGGTGCTGGACTACGCCATGATGGTGGAGGACAGCATCATCGACACCTTCGTCACCGAGTACCGGCTGCGGCCGCAGCCCGGCTCGCCCGCCGGCAAGGAGCGCCTGCTGGCGGTGGCCCTGTGCGACCGGCTCTCCGACGGCATCTCCATGGTCTACAGCTTCTACGACCCCGACCTGCCCAAGCGTGGCCTCGGCACCTACATGATCCTGGAGCACATCGCCTATGCGCAGCGCCTGGGCGTGCCTTATCTCTACCTCGGCTACTGGATCCAGGGCTCGCCCAAGATGGGCTACAAGAAGCGCTTCCAGCCCCAGGAGCACCTGACCGGCAACGGCTGGGTGCGCACCTGACCCGCTTCGCTCCGGGCCGGTCGCGGCCCTGCACCCCTGTTCCCCCAGTAACAGCGCAGCCTCACGCCGTCGCGTAACCGTCTCCCCAATCGCGAACCGCGAAAGGGAGACGAGCAATGCGTAGCACGGCCGAGCGGCGGGTCCCCCGCATCCCGACCCAGCCCTGGCGGCAGAGCCTGGCGAGCGCGGCACCCGGCAGCGTGGCGCCGGTGGCCCTGGATCTGGGCGTCGCCACGCCAGTGCGCATCATCGGCCGCTGGCCGGCCGACAGCGCCAACGACGACGACTGGGACGGCAGCTTTTCCGGCCACCTCGGGGCCTACCGGCGAGATTGAGAGCTTGCGCGCCGAGCAAGGCGCGCACCCGCCCACAAGGGGCACAACACCACGGCGAAGGAGGAGATACCGATGAGCATGCTGGCACAGGCGATCGACAGGGTGCGGGGCAAGGCGGAGCGCACCTATTCCGCCAAGCGCTTCACCGACCTGTCCGCGCACAAGTCGATCAAGCAGCACGAGAAGATCGGGGCGATGCTGGGCATCGAGAACCCGTTCTTCCGCTCCGCCGACGGGCCCCAGGGCGACCGCATGCTGATCGACGGCAAGCCCTGCATCAACTTCGCCTGGTGCGACTACCTGGGGCTCAGCAAGCATCCCGACCTCATCGGCGCCGCCAAGGCGGCCATCGACCAGTACGGCACCTGCGTGTCGGCGAGCCGCATGGTGGCGGGCGACACGCCGCTGCACCGCCAGCTCGAGCAGGAGATCGCCGACACCGTGGGCGTGGACGCGGCGCTGGTGTTCGTGAGCGGGCATGCCGCCAACGTCTCCACCATCGGCACCCTGATGAGCGAGGGCGACCTCATCGTCCACGACGAGTTCGTGCACAACAGCGCGGTGGTCGGCATGCGCCTATCCGGGGCCAAGGCCGTGATGTTCCGCCACAACAACCTCGAGGCGCTGGAGGCGATCCTGCGCGCCGAGCGCGGCAACTACCGCAACTGCCTGGTGGTCATCGAGGGGCTCTACTCCACCGAGGGCGACATTCCCGACCTCGCCCGGGTGGTCGAGATCAAGGAGCGCTACGGCGCCTGGCTGATGGTCGACGACGCCCACGGCTGCGGCGTGCTGGGCGCCACCGGGCGCGGCTGCGCCGAGCACTGCGGGGTCGACGCGCGCAAGGTCGACGTGTGGATGGGCACGCTGAGCAAGGCCTACGCCGCCTGCGGCGGCTACATCGCCGGCAGCAGCGAGCTGATCGAGATCCTCAGGTACTCCGCCCCGGGCTTCGTGTTCTCGGTCGGCCTGCCGCCCTCGCTCACCGCCGCCGCGCTCGCCGCCCTGCGCGTGGTCAGGCGCGAGCCCGAGCGCGTCGCCCGGCTCCATGCCAACGGCGCCGCGTTCGTGCGCGAGGCCAAGGCGCTGGGGCTCGACACCGGCCGCTCCGCCGGCATCGGCATGGTGCCGATCATGGTCGGCGCCTCCACCCGCGCCGCCAAGGCGGTGACGCGCATGTTCGAGCGCGGCATCAACTGCTCGCTCATCATCTACCCGGGCGTGCCGCTCAACGCCGGTCGGCTGCGCTTCTTCGTCACCTCCGAGACCAGCGCGGCCGACATCCGCACCGCGGTCGCCACCGCCAAGGAGGAGATCGCCCGCTGCTGAGGGGCGGGACTTGCCACCTGCCAGACCCCGTGCGAGGGGCCGGGCGATGCCGCCCGGTCCCTTCGCGCTCGCGGATTGCCGCTCGAATCACGCTATGGATCCCGTGAGAGCCGTGCCGCGTTCCTGCTCGGAGGCGCACATGGCAGCTTTCCTGGTTATCTTTATTGCGGGACTTTGCGGATACTTTCGCGCGTCGCTGCTGGCTTGGCCGGCGATGGCACTCTCCCTCCTGCTGTTGTCGTGGGCCGAGCACTATCTGCTGGCTCGCCGAACAGCGGAGATCGGCTTCGCTGAGGTGGTTCAAGGCGCCTTGCTGCGCAGCTCAATCAATGCTCTCGCCTCAACTGGAGCTTGTTACTGGTCGGGCGTCGCGATCAGGCATCTCTCCGGCCTCTAGACTGCAAGGGGCTCCATCGGCCTGCAGAACTGACAGCCCTTCCCGGCCTCGATGTCGTCCAGCCGGCGAAGTCCCTGCCGAGCTGCCGCTCTCAGCAACGCCGATCCATCCTTCCGGTCGGAGCGCTTGAGCCAGCGCCACAGCTTGGCAGGCCAGGAGAAGCGGCCCTGCGAGGTCTGCTCCAGGAGGGCAATGTAGTCGGCCCGGGCGGCAGCCAGGCTCTGCCGGGCCACGCCCTCGCTCGGCAGCACCAGCATTCCATTGGGGTCGGGATCGCCTGTAAGCCGTGCACGCACACAAGCATGCACTTCGTGGAACTGCGCACGTTCAAGGCGTGCACGAAACTCGAGATGGTCCTGAAAAATGGGCCTCGTGGCGGCGTCTTGGCTGAGCCTCACCAATCTTCCGTTTGCACTTCCGTGCGCATCGACCTCATGGTCCATTTCGCTCTGGTAACGCGCGGCACGCAACAGCTGAATCAGGAGAGTGCGGCGCTCGTCCTCTGGCAGAGGCGTCACTCCTTGGAGCCGCCCCTCAATAAGCGCCTGAAGTCGATCGAGACTGTCGAGCGCCTCGGCTCGCCGGCCCAGCTTGCGCAGCTGCACGCTCTTGGGCTCCAGAAGCACCGCATCGGAGGCCTTGTCCTCCAGCGAACACGGCTCCAATCCATTGCAGGTGCGGCTGCACTTGCTCCCAAGACCCAGCCATCACGCTGGCGCCGCGCCGATACGCGTCGGCGAGGATGCCAAGGACATCAATGATGGAGCCCAGCTCCGCGCAGTCAGCGACCTGATCAATGCACATCAACAATCCCCTCAACATGCAGTCGCAACGAAAATGCAGCAGGAGATGGGAGCTGTACAGATCAGCGCGGGGCGCCGGCCGCGCGTCGCGATTGCCTCTGGCGGCGGGCGGCGCCAGCCCCGGCCATCGGCGCCATCGCCTTTGGCGCGACGGTGTTGTCGCGGCGCCACAGGGCGGCGTTGCGCCGGCGCCCAAGCCGTGCCAGCCTGCGGGCGCCGGGGAAACGCCATAGACGGGAGACCTCGAACCATGAAGATTTTGCTTTGCGGGCTGATGCTGGCGGCGGCAGCTCTGCTGGCCCTGCCAACGCCGAGCCAAGCCCAGATGCTGTTCAGCTCCGACCTGATGTGCATGGAGGGCAAGTACGACGCCAAGCGCGACGTGTGCGTCGTCAGAACCAAGAAGGCCAAGCCCCGCAAGAAGAAGAAGATGAGAGGCTGAGGCCGCATCGGCGGCATAAGGCGCCGGCCTGCCGGCGCCGGGGCAGGGCAAGCCCGTTGCCCTGCCCGCGGTGGTGCTTTGGCTTGCCAAATTCCGGGCCGGGCGTTGGAGCCCGACCGTTCTTTCGTCCGAGCTGTGTGGAGCCGCCATCGCCGAGCGCGCGTTCCCGCGCAAGGAGGCGCCGCCTTGCGCCACGCTCGGGTTCGGGGACGACGACACGGTGGTTGAGGTGCCGGCCGGGGCGGCGGCCGCCGCCAGCTCCTACCTGATGGGCAGCCGGTTCACCGCCGCCGACGTGGTGATCGGCTCGGGGCTGCGCAGGGGCACCGCCTTCAGGATGCTTCCCCAGCGGCCGGAGTTCGGCCCCTTCCTCGCCAGCCTTCAGGCCCGGCCCGCCCTGCAGCGCGCCATTGCGAAGGACGCCGCGCTGGCCGAAAAATAGAGGCGGGCGCCGGCGGCCCGGCTACTCGCGGCCCTCGCGCAGCACCTGGCGCATGGTGTCGGCCACCACCTTGGGAAGGTCCTTGCGCAGGCCGGCCACGTCCGACTTGAGGCCCGTCACCTCGCCTTTGACGATGCGCACCTCCCGCTCCACGCTGCCGAGGCGGCCGTCGGACAGGGCAAGCTGACCCTGGGACTTGTCGAAGCGCTGGGCCACTTGCTGCTGGAACGACAGGAGGTCGCGGTGCACCCCCAGCATCTGCTGGCTGAGATTGCCGAACCCGCCCTCGAGCTCGCCCACCCGGCGCTTGAGATCGCGGATCTCCGCCTCGATGTCCATCTCGCCCGCACCATCATTCATTGGAGATTGAAACGCGCCGGAACAATAGCGGAACGAAGTCGCCCGTGCAAGGCGCCGCCGGCGCCTGCCGGGGCGGCGTGAGGCCGGCCATGGCGCCGCCACACACCCGCCCGGTTGCGGCGCCGATTCCGGCGCACGCCCACCCGAATCGGGACCGCATAACCTCTTGTTAGCCGAATCGGCGCCTGATGCGGCAACCCCACAAGCCGCGCCGGACGCCGAGGCGGTCGACCCGCAGGAGGAAGCCCCCGCATGCTCATGAGCGTCATGGAAGGAGCCGCCCCCTGCTACCCGGAGCTTGCGGGCAAGCGCGTCCTGATCACGGGCCTCACCTCCAGCTTCGGGGTGGACATCGTGCGCTCCTTCGCCGAGCACAGGGCGCGGCTGGTGCTGCAGTTCGACGAGGTGAGCGAGAAGGCGCACGTGATCGCCGAGATCGCCGCACCCTCGGCGCTGGCCATCGAGGCGCTGGGGCCGGCGGCGATCGAGGCCGAGGCGGTGACCCACCTCGCCCGCCAGGCGGTGCAGGTCTTCGGCGGGCTCGACGCCGTCGTCAACATCGTGCCCCTGGCGGCGCTGGCGCGGCTGCCGGCCGCCGCCACCGCAGCCGACATCGAGCGCCTGGTCGCCCAGCGCCTGCTGCTGCCCTGCCTGCTCTCGGGCATCGCCGCCAACCGCATGGCGCTGACATTGACCGAGGGTCTGGTGCTCAACGTGGCGCCGCCGACGGGGCCCGGAGGCTCGCGTGCGCGGGCCTTCGCCGGCGTGGTCAAGGCCGCACTCGCCGCCATGACCCGCTCGCAGGCCGAGGAATGGGCCGGCAAGGGCATCCGCTTCAACGCCATCGCCCCCGAGACCGCCCAGCTGCCGGGCGAGCCGCGCCTGGCCGGCGAGCTCGAGGTGGCCGCACTCGCCCTCTACCTGGCCTCGGGCCGGGGCAAAGCGCTGTCGGGCCACGTGTTCGAGGCGGCGGCGCGGGCCTGAGCGGGCGCTGACCTCGCCCAGCGCCTGCCGCCGGGACCGGGGGTCGACGCGCAGCTTCTCGAATGCGTGGGCGGGCGGCCCGCCGCCTGTCCGGCGGGCCCGGGCGCCTCCGCGCCGGCCCGCAGGCGAGAGGGTCGCTCGTGCCTGGGCCGGCCGGCGGGCTAAAGTGCAGCAAGCCGGAAGCGGAAGGCCGCGGCGGCGGGTGAGGATCGGCAACGGACCATGCGCCTCAGGGACTGCCACAACTTCCATGATTTCCGGCGGCTGGCGCGGCGGCGCCTGCCCGGCCCCATATTCGACTATATCGACGGGGCGGCGGACGACGAGGCAACCCACCGCCGCAACACGGCAAGCTTCGAGGACTGCGATCTCGTGCCCAACGTGCTGCGCGGCGTGGACGCGGTCGACCTCTCCGTCAGCGTCATGGGCCACAGGCTGGCCATGCCGGTCTATTGCTCTCCGACCGCGCTGCAGCGCCTCTTCCATCACGAGGGCGAGCGCGCCGTGGCGGCGGCAGCCGCCCGATACGGCACGATGTTCGGGGTCTCGTCGCTGGGCACGGTGAGCCTCGAGGAGGTGCGCAAGGCGCACGCGGCGCCGCAGGTCTACCAGTTCTACTTCCACAAGGACCGCGGGCTCAACCGCGCCATGCTGCAGCGGGCCAAAGGCGCCGGGGTCGAGATCATGATGCTGACCGTGGACAGCATCACCGGCGGCAACCGTGAGCGCGACCTGCGCACCGGCTTCTCCATCCCGTTCCGGCTGTCGCTTGCCGGCATGCTGCAGTTCGCGATCAAGCCGGCGTGGGGCATCAACTACCTCACGCACGAGGGCTTCAGGCTTCCGCAGCTCGAGCAGCACGTCGACATGGGCGGCGGCGCCGTGTCGATCGGGCGTTATTTCACGGAGATGCTCGACCCGTCCATGAACTGGAGCGACGTGGCGGGCATGGTTCGGGAATGGGACGGCCAGTTCTGCCTCAAGGGGGTCATGTCGGTCGCCGACGCCAGGCGCGCCATCGACATCGGCTGCACCGGCATCGTCGTCTCCAACCACGGCGGCCGGCAGCTCGACGGCGCGCGGGCGTCCTTCGACCAGCTGGCCGAGATCGTGGATGCAGTCGGGGACCGCATCGACGTGCTGATGGACGGCGGCGTCCAGCGCGGCAGCCACGTGCTGAAGGCGCTCGCCGTGGGCGCCAAGGCCGTGGGAGTAGGCCGCTACTATCTCTACCCCCTGGCGGCAGCGGGCCAGGCGGGGGTGGAGCGCGCGCTCGGCCTGATGCGCGCCGAGATCGAGCGCGACATGAAGCTCATGGGGTGCCGGACGGTCGCCGAGCTCTCGCGCGCCAACCTGCGGTTCAGGTAGGCATGGCGGGCGGGAGCCCGCAGATCGCTGAGAGGCGAGGGCGACCTCCTCCATCTGCGGCCTGGTCGCGGCCCGGCGGCGGCGCCGAGGCTGTGCGGCGGCCATCGAGCGTCTCCGGACCCTGGTTCAGGTACCCCGCAAACCGGGGCCGGCGGAACTGGACCGCCCCTCGGGTCCTCGTGGTCGTGGAAGCTTGCAATCGCCGTCATCCTGCTCCTCGCGGTTGTGAGCCTGGCGATCGCCGGACTGATCGATGTGGAGGGGATCGTGCGCCCGCTGCTTGGCGGGCGTGCCGGCGCGACTGCAGATTGATCGGCGGCCGGGCCGGCAATGCTGCCGGATGCAGACCCGATTGCCGGCCGGCGGCCGCGCGCCCGCTACACCGTGAGCACGATCTTGCCGATGTGGGCGCTGGTCTCGAGCCGGCGGTGGGCGTCGGCCGCCCTGGGCAGCGGGAAGGTGGAATCCAACACCACCTTCACCTTCCCCGACGCCAGCAGCGGCCACACCCGGGCCTCCAGCGCGCGGGCGAAGCCCGCCTTCACCTCGCGGGTGCGCGGCCGCAGGGTGGAGCCGGTGAGCGTGAGGCGCTTCACCATCAGCCGCGAGACGTTGATCTTCGCCTCCGCCCCGCCCAGGGTGGCGATCTGCACGATGCGCCCGTCCTCGGCCGCGGCCGTAAGGTTGCGCTCGGTGTAGTCGCCCCCCACCATGTCGAGGATCACGTCGATGCCTCTGCCGCCGGTCGCCTCGCGGGCGGCGGCGACGAAGTCCTCGCGCCGGTAGTCGACCGCCCGCTCGGCCCCGAGCTCGAGGCAGGCCCTGCATTTCTCCGCCGAGCCGGCGGTGGCCATCACCCGGGCGCCGAAGGCGCGGGCGAGCTGGATCGCGGTGGTGCCGATGCCGCTGGTGCCGCCGTGCACGAGGAACCACTCGCCCGCCGCCAGCCGGCCGCGCTCGAACACGTTGTTCCACACGGTGAAGAAGGTCTCGGGCACCCCCGCCGCCCGCACCATGTCGAGGCCGGCCGGGATGGGCAGGGCAACGGGCTCCTCGGCGAGGCAATACTCCGCATACCCCCCGCCGTTGACGAGGGCGCAGACCGCGTCGCCCTCCTTCCAGCGCGTGACGCCGGGGCCGACGGCGGCCACCTCGCCCGCCACCTCGAGCCCGGGCAGCGGCGAATGCCCCGGCGGCGGCGGATAGAGGCCCATGCGCTGGGCAACGTCGGGGCGGTTGACCCCGGCGGCGGCCACCTTGATCAGAATCTGGCCCGGGCCGGGGACGGGCGTGGGCAGGCTGGCGGGGCGCAGAACCTCGGGGCCGCCGGGAGCGGCGATCTCGATGGCGGTCATGGTGGCGGGCAGGCTCGGCATGGGCTCTCCCTCTTGCGCGACGGCGGGCGGGCGGCAGCCAAAGTCCTTGCCCGAGGCGGGCGCCGCAGACAAGGCCCTCGCGCGCCGCCCCGGGCGGGGCGGCGGGCGTCCACCCTTCCCGCAGGCGCGGGTTGCCGGGCCGGGGCAATTCGGGTTTTGCTGAGGCGGGCAGGCGAGCGAGGCGAGCGAGGCCATGGACGAGGCGAGAGGCGGGCGGGAGCCAAGCGCGAAGGCGGCCGGGCCGCCGCGGCGCCTTCTGCAGGCCCTCTGCCTCCTCGGCGGCGTGCTTCTCGCCGTGATCGGCGCGCGCTATCTCCTCTCGCCGCGGGGGGCGATGGCGACCTTCGGCATCGCCTCGCCGCCGGCCGGCTTCGAGCTGCCCGCCATCGTCGGCCTGCGCAACCTGTGGCTCGGCCTCCTCGCCGTCGGCCTGGCCGCGCTCTCGGAGTGGCGCGCGCTCGCCCTGTGGCTCGGCCTCGGCACGCTGGTGTGCCTCGCCGATGCGGGGATCGCGGCCGCCTCCAGCGGCAAGCTGCCCCAGATCGCCTTCCACCTCGCCAGCGGGGCGGCCTGCCTGGTCCTGAGCCTGCTCCTCCTGCGGGCGGCGAGGCGGGGGGCCTGAGCCGTGGCCGGGGTGGATGTGGGCTTCATCCTGGCGGTCGCGGTGCTCGGCTGGGGCCTGAGCCTCGTCACCTACCGGCCCCTCGCCCTGCGCCTCGGCTGGCCGATGGGTGCCTGGCAGCACACCCGCCCGGGCCGCACCCTGGCCGTGGGCGCGGCGAGCATGGCCCTCGCCGCCCTCTACGCCCTGGCGCGGGCCTATGCCGGGTATGGCACGAGCGCCATGGCGATCATGGTGCTGGGGCTGGCGTGGGCGGTGTTCTGGACGGGCTTCCTGCGTGTCGGGGCCCAGAGCGCCCTGCTGCTCGCCCCCGGCGCCGCCCTGCTCCTGCTGGTGCGCTGGCTGGCGTAAGCCCATGCACTCTCCCATGCACGTCCCTGTGCACCTTCATGCACCTCCCCATGTACGTCCCCATGCACCTGCCCGCGCACCTGCCCGTGCACTCTCCCATGCACGTCCCTGTGCACCTTCGTGCACCTCCCCATGTACGCCCCCATGCACCTGCCCGCGCACCGTGCCGCGGGCCCGGTGACTTTGCCGCGTTCCCGCCGCCCCTGCCGCGTCCTAAACAGCGCGACAAGCCGCGGCCGGGGCCCTATAAGGGTGCGCCCATCCGCTACCCACCGCCGCAGAAGACGCCATGTCGGTGCGCAGACTAGACAGAGACCAGCCCGCCACCTTCGCGTTCACGCCCGAGAACCAGGCGTGGGCCGAGGCGACGATTGCCAAGTACCCGCCGGGCAAGCAGGCCTCCGCCGTCATTCCCCTGCTGTGGCGCGCCCAGGAGCAGCACGGGGGCTGGCTGCCGGAGCCCGCCATCCGCCTCGTCGCCGACATGCTGGGCATGGCCCACATCCGCGCCTACGAGATCGCCACCTTCTACACCATGTTCCAGCTCTCTCCGGTGGGCCGCAAGGCGCACGTTTGGGTGTGCGGGACCACGCCGTGCATGCTGCGCGGGGCCGAAAAGCTCGTGGAGGTGTGCCGGCGGCGCATCCACCCGGAGCCGCATCATCTCTCCGCCGACGGCGATTTCTCCTGGGAGGAGGTGGAGTGCCTGGGCGTGTGCGCCAATGCGCCCCTGGTGCAGATCGGCCGCGACACCTACGAGGATTTGACGCCCGAGCTCCTCGAGAAGGTGCTCGACGGCTACGCCCGGGGCGCTCCCCCCGAGCCCGGCTCGCAGATCGGCCGGCAGGCGTCCTGCCCCGCCGGCGGGCCCACTACGCTCAAAGACCTTGCCAAAGCTGCCAAGTAGGGGACCGAGGCCGTGGCGCTCGACGACAAGGACCGCATCTTCACGAACCTCTACGGCTTCCAGGACTGGCGGCTCGCCGGGGCGCGCGCGCGGGGCGCCTGGGACGGCACCAAGGCGCTCGTCGACAAGGGCCACGACTGGATCATCGCGGAGATCAGGAACTCCGGCCTGCGCGGGCGCGGCGGCGCCGGCTTCCCCACCGGCCTCAAGTGGTCGTTCATGCCCAAGAACGATCCGCGCCCGTCCTATCTCGTCATCAACGCCGACGAGTCCGAGCCCGGCTCCTGCAAGGACCGGGAGATCATGCGCCACGACCCGCAGCTGCTGATCGAGGGGGCGCTGCTTGCCTCCTTCGCCATGCGCGCCCACACCTGCTTCGTCTACGTGCGCGGCGAGTTCTTCCGCGAGCGCGAGCGGCTCGAGGCGGCGATCGAGGAGGCGCGCGAAGCCCGCCTCATCGGCAACGGCAACGTCCACGGCTGGGATTTCGACATCGTCGTCCACCACGGCGCCGGCGCCTACATCTGCGGCGAGGAGACGGCGCTGCTCGAAAGCCTCGAGGGCAAGAAGGGCATGCCGCGCATGAAGCCGCCCTTCCCGGCCAACGCCGGCCTCTACGGCGCCCCCACCACCGTCAACAACGTCGAATCGATCGCCGTCGTGCCCGACATCCTGCGCCGCGGCGCGGCCTGGTTCTCCGGGCTCGGCAAGCCCAACAACACCGGCACCAAGCTCTTCCAGATCTCCGGCCACGTCGAGCGCCCGTGCGTGGTGGAGGAGGAGATGGGCATCCACCTGCGCGAGCTCATCGACCGCCACGCAGGCGGCGTGCGCGGCGGCTGGGGCAACCTGCTCGCCGTCATCCCCGGCGGCTCGTCCATGCCCTGCCTGCCGGCCGGCGTGTGCGGCGACCTGACCATGGACTTCGATTCGCTCGCCAAGCTCAAATCGGGCCTCGGCACGGCCGCCGTCATCGTCATGGACAAGTCGACCGACATCATCGCCGCCATCCGCCGCATCGCCTACTTCTACAAGCACGAGAGCTGCGGTCAGTGCACCCCCTGCCGCGAGGGCTGCGGCTGGATGTGGCGGGTGCTGCAGCGGATGGAGCGGGGCGAGGCGGACAAGAGCGAGATCGACCTGTTGTGGGACGTCTCCACCCGGGTCGAGGGCCACACCATCTGCGCCCTGGGCGACGCCGCCGCCTGGCCGGTGCAGGGGCTCATCCGCCACTTCCGCCACGTGATCGAGGAGCGCATCGACCGCCGCCAGGCCGCGCTCAGGCAGGCCGCCGAGTAGCCCCGCGCCGCGCCAGCGCGAGCACAAATCCGATCCGGTGAACCGCCGTCTTTCTGCTGGGGCGGTGTCCAATCCGCACTCACCAGACTAACCATACGCATCGGCCCCAAGCCCTCCGGGTGATCGGAGTGCCACCGGCGCAAGCTCATCGCGCGCGGCGTTCACACGCTTCAAGCCCGCTTCTTTCCTGTTGCGCACCGCCGGGCCCGCCGATGACCGGCGGTCGGGGTGGAGTTCGCGCGCAAGGCGCAACCAGGCAGCGCGGAGCTGAGCTTTCGTGAAGCCGGGACCGAGGCCAAGTAATTCGCGGGCGGCGAGGAAGGAACGCTCCCACACGGGAGCCACGGCGCTCTTGCTTGCATTGACCCTGAGGCGAAGCCTGCCTTCGAGGAAGGCTGTGACGGACGCAATCAGCGCCATGCCTGGCACACAGAGGCCCGGGCCCGCGGGCTCGCGGGCCCGGCCGGCACGCCGCAAGAAGCTACTTCACGACCGCCGGCTTGGCCCCCGGCCGCTCGGCCGGCGCCACGGCAAAGTACTCCCCGTCCTGCCACTGGCCGATGTGCCAGGCGTTGGCATCGCGGTTGCCGGCGAGCTTGATCTCGCCCGCCACGGTCTTGAACGTGCCCGTCTGCATCTCCTGCACGATCTTGGCGCGGTCGATCTCGCCCACCCGCTCGATCGCCTGCTGCAGCACCTGCAGCCCGGCGTAGGTGGCCGCGCTGGCCCAGCGGTCGGGCTCCTGGCCCTTGTTCACCGCCTTGTGGCGCTCGAAGTACTCCTTCATGCCGGGCCCGTTCGGGTCCCAGCCGCCGAGGCCGAAGATGCCGTTGACCTTGTCGCCGAACTTGGCCTTGTAGCTCGGGAAAGCCACGCCGACGCCGAGGAACTTCATTTTCGGATTGAAGTCGTTGATGGCCGCCTGCTCGGTGATCATGAAGGTGTCGGGCGGGTAGGAGAGCGCGATCATGGTGTCCGGGTTGGCGGCGCGCGCGGCCTTGATCTGAGCGGAGAGGTCGCTCGGCGGGAACGGATAGACGGTCTCGTAGACCACCTTGAAGCCGGCGCTGGCCAGCGTCGGCTTGAGGGAGGAGCTGTACTCCTGGCCGAAGGGATGCTGGACCACGAACACGGCCACCGCGTCGCCGATCCTGCCCTTGCTCTTCTGGTCGGCCATGATCGACACCATGGCCCTGATCTGCTCGGAGGGCTTGCTCAGGAACCAGAACATGGTGGGGAATTGCTTGACGAGCTCCTCCAGCCGGTCGCTGCCCGCCGTGCCCATGATCTGCGGATAGCCGTGCTTGGCGAAGGTGGCGGCAGCCGCCAGGTTGGGCCCCGTTCCCCACGGCGAGAGCACGATGTCGACCTTGTCGACGGCCATCAGGCGCTCGAGCAGGCGCACCATGTTCTCGATGTTGGAGGCGTCGTCGATCTCGGTGACCTCGATGGGCACCCGCTTGTTGTACTTCTTGAGCATGAGGCCGCCGGCCTTGTTCACCTCGTCGACCCACAGGCGGTAGTTGGGCACGGTGGTGAGCATGGCGCCGGGCGCCTGCGGCCCGGACAGCGAGGTGACGTAGCCGACCTTGACCGATTTCGGCGCCTCCTGCGCACTGGCGGTGGCCAGAGCGGCGAAGCCGGTGACGGCCGCCGCCAGCAATCCGTGAGCGAATTGTCTGAGCATCGCATCCTCCCTTGAACCGGGCCGCGAGGCCGGTCGGAGGCGAGCGTATTAGTTGGAATACACACCGTCAAGCGCGCCTCGCGCGGGTATCGAGACGCAGGAGCGCGCGCCCGCGAGCGCTGCGGCGGCGGATTTCGCGCGCGCGCCTGGCCCCGCGAAGGTCAGGCGCGCGGGCTCACCAGCTCCAGAGGCTGCCGCCCCAGTCCTCGCCCTTGGCACGGACGCGGGCGAGCGGGCGGGGCGGGCGGCGCGTCTTGCGCGCGGCGCCGTCGGCCTGCGCTTTGTCGGCGGCGGGCTGAGCCTCCGCACCGAGCTCGGCGCCCGCGCCCTCCGTCACCGGCCAGGTGACGGCCCTTCTGGCGAGCGGGTTGGCGGCGGCCGTCGCCCGTCTCCTCTCCATCGCCTGCCTCGCCTGGGCGTCGAACTCGGCGACGGTGACGGCGGGCGCCTTGGGCACGAGATGGACGACCCGGTAGCCCCGGGCCTTGAGCTCGGAGAGCAGGCCCGGCAGAGCGTGCGCGGTCGAGGGCTGGATGTCGTGGAAGAGGATGATCCCCTTTTTGGTCCGGGCCAGGCCCTCCATGACCCGGCGGTGCACGGTGCCGCCGTCGCGGGTGCGGAAGTCCTTGCTGTCGACGTCGATGGAGAAGACGCCGATGCGCCGCTCCTGCGCATAGGCGATCATGCCCTTGGAGTCGCGCAGGTAGGGAAAGCGGAAGAAGGGCGCGAGCGGCTTGCCCAGCGCCTCCTGCACCGCCGAGAAGCCGAGCTCGAGCTCGGCCTGGGCGCGCTGCGGGCTGAGCGCGCTGAGGTTGGCGTGCGACCAGGTGTGGGTGCCGATGGTGTGGCCGCGGCGAGCGTACTCCTTGACCATGTCGGGGTCGGCCACGGCCATCCGCCCGACCAGAAAGAACGTGGCGCGCGTGCAGTGGGCGGCGAGCGCATCGAGCACGGGTCTGGTGTAGGCGCGCAAGGGCCCGTCGTCGAAGGTCAGCACCACCTCGCCGTCGGCGAGAAAGTCCTGCTCCTTGTACTGGAAGCCGAAGCGGGGTCCGGCGTCGGTGTCGATCGGCACCACCCGTGCGACGCCCAGCGCATTGGGGCCCGGCGTGCAGGCGAAAGGCCTCTGCCCCTGGATGGCGGCCTCCTCGGCTCCGGCCGAGGACATTGTGGCCGCCAGCAGAGCACAGGCGGCGAGCGCGCAAGCCTTTCCCGAAGCCATGCTTCCCCCAAGTGCCAGAACCCGGCCCCGAGCGATGTTGCATGGCGCCGGGGTGAGGGCAAGGTGCTGCGGAGCTGAGAGAATCTCGAGCGCAAAGGTTAAGGGCTTCTGTGCAACACCCGACTTTGCCGCGCGCTGTGTCGCGCAAGCACCAGCGAACGGGTATGGATTGCGACGCAGCCCGTGCTATCGGCTCAGCGGGCGAAAGGAGGGGCCCGCCACGATGCGCAGCAGAATGTCCTTCGGGAAGCGCACCGCCGCGACGTGCGCGCTGGCCCTGGCCGTGGCCGTGGGCCCGGCGGCACGTGCCGGCGGCAGCCTCAGCCTCGAGGAGGTGCTGGCGGCCGTTGCCGGCGAGGCCAAGCTCGTGGGCGAGATTGAGGTCGAGCTGCGCAAGCAGGATCTGAAGATCGGCGAGATCGTGTGTGTGGGCGCGCGCCACGGCAGCCAGTGGAGGTTCCTCGGCGGCGGCCGCGCCGCCCCCTACGAGTGCGGGATCGGCGACCGGACGCTCAGCATCGAGGCCGATCGCACCTACTACGACGTCAACGGCCGCCGGCTGGGCCAGCTCGGCCAGGCGGCCGACAAGGTGCTGTTCGACAGGGCCAAGTCGTTCCGCGAGACCAACTTCCGCTGGACCTGGAGCCCTTGAGCCGGAAAGGAGCCAAGACCATGAGCGTGCGCGTGCGGCGGCTTGAGGCCCGCGACAGGAGCCAGTGGCTCGCCCTCTTCAAGGGCTACATCGCCTTCTACAAGGCTTCGGTGCCCGAGGAGGTGATCGAGGCGACCTGGACGAGGCTGATGGAAGGGGCGCCGGACTTCCACATCGCGCTGGTCGCCGTGGACGACAGCGACCGGGCCATCGGCCTCGCTCACGTCCTCTTCCACCGCTCGACCTGGTCGCCGACCTGGTACTGCTACCTGGAGGACCTGTTCGTCGATCCGGCCCTGCGGCAGCGGGGCGCCGGCCGGGCGCTGATCGAGGCCACCTACCGCGAGGCCGATGCGCGCGGCTGCACCCGGACCTATTGGGCGACGCAGGAGTTCAATTATCGCGCCCGCTCGCTCTACGACCAGGTGGCGACCAAGTCGCCGTTCGTGCAGTATCGGCGCTGATGCGCCGCCCGCCGCGGCGCCGCAGCATCAATCGACAACCGCACTGCAGGGACGCGTCATGAAGACCCGGGCTGCCGTCGCCCTCGAGAAGGCCAAGCCGCTCGAGATCATGGAGGTCGATCTCGAGGGCCCCAGGGCCGGCGAGGTGTTGGTCGAGATCAAGGCCACCGGCATCTGCCACACCGACGAGTTCACCCTCTCGGGCGCCGACCCCGAGGGACTGTTCCCATCGATCCTGGGCCACGAGGGCGCCGGGGTCGTGGTCGACGTCGGGCCCGGGGTGACGAGCGTGAAGAAGGGCGACCACGTCATCCCGCTCTACACGCCCGAGTGCCGGCAGTGCCCCTCCTGTCTGTCGCGCAAGACCAACCTGTGCACGGCCATCCGCGCCACCCAGGGGCAGGGCGTGATGCCGGACGGCAGCAGCCGCTTCTCGCTCTCCGGCAAGAAGCTCTTCCACTACATGGGCACCTCGACCTTCTCCAACTTCACCGTGCTGCCGGAGATCGCGGTGGCCAAGATCCGCGAGGACGCGCCCTTCGACAAGGTCTGCTACATCGGCTGCGGGGTGACGACGGGCATCGGCGCGGTGCTCAACACGGCCAAGGTGGAGCCGGGCGCCAAGGCCGTCGTGTTCGGCCTCGGCGGCATCGGCCTCAACGTCATCCAGGGACTGAAGCTCGCCGGCGCCGACATGATCATCGGCGTCGACATCAACCCCGCCAAGAAGGCCTGGGGCGAACGCTTCGGCATGACGCACTTCGTCGATCCCAGGGAGGCCGGCAAGGACCTCGTCGCCCATCTCGTCAACATGACCAAGAAGGGCGCCGACCAGATCGGCGGCGCCGATTACACTTTCGACTGCACGGGCAACGTCACCGTCATGCGCCAGGCGCTCGAGGCCTGCCACCGCGGGTGGGGGGTCTCGGTCATCATCGGCGTGGCGCCGGCGGGGGCCGAGATCTCGACGCGGCCGTTCCAGCTGGTGACCGGCCGGGTGTGGAAGGGCACCGCCTTCGGCGGCGCGCGCGGCCGCACTGACGTGCCGCGCATCGTCGACTGGTACATGGAGAAGAAGATCGAGATCGACCCGATGATCACCCACACCATGCCGCTCGCCGACATAAACAAGGGCTTCGACCTGATGCACAAGGGCGAGAGCATCAGGAGCGTGGTGATCTACTGATCTTCCCGCCGTGCCGTTGAACGGCGGACGGCGCCGCCACATATCGGGTGTCTGTCTCCGCGCCGAGGCCGCGCACCCCCGGCCGGCGCGGCCGCGCGGGCGAGCAGCATGCGTCGTGCCTTGAAATGGACCGGATTTGTGGCGGCCGCGGCCGTGCTGCTGATCGCCGCCGCAGCCGGGCTCGGCTACATCGTGCTGCGCAATACGGTGCCGTCGCCGTCGGGCAGCCTCGCGGTCGCCGGCCTCTCCGCCCCGGTCGAGGCGGTGCGCGACAAGGAGGGCGTGCCGCACCTCTTCGCCGCCGGCATGGAGGACCTCCTGTGCGCGCTGGGCTTCGTGCACGCTCAGGACCGGCTTTGGCAGATGGAGCTCACGCGCCGCAGCGCCCAGGGCCGGCTCTCGGAGATCTTCGGCGAGCGCACCTTCGCCACCGACGTGTTCCTGCGCACCCTCGACCTCTACGGCCATGCCGAGCGCTCGATCGCCGCCCTGCCGGAGCAGGCACGGCGCAACCTGGAGGCCTACGCGCGCGGCGTCAACGCCTTCCTGGCACGCAGGACCGGCCTGCTCGAGCCGCGCCTGCCGCCCGAGTTCCTCGTGCTGCGCCACGAGCCCGAGCCCTGGCGCCCGGCCGACAGCGTCGCCATCGTCAAGATGATGGCGCTCAACCTCTCCACCAACCTCAACTTCGAGATGCTGCGCCTGGCGCTGGCCGCGCAGGGCCTCTCCTCCGCCGAGATCGAGGACCTGATGCCCCGCGACGACGCGGGCCCCGCCCCGCCGCCCCTGCCCGAGATCGCTTCCCTCTATCCGCTGCGCGGGACCGCGGCGGCACAGCGACGGGCCGATGCCGCCGGCCTCGATGCGCTCATCGGCGGCGGCGCCTCCAACAACTGGGTGGTGGCGGGGTCGCGCACCACCTCCGGCAAGCCGCTGCTCGCCAACGATCCCCACCTGCGCCTCGGCGCACCCGGCATCTGGTACCTTGCCCACCTCGCGCTGGCGGCCCCTGGCGGCGGCACGGTCGACATCGTCGGGGCGACGCTGGCCGGCGTACCGATCGTGGTGCTGGGCCGCAGCAGCACGCTGGCCTGGGGCTTCACCAACACCGGGCCCGACGTGCAGGACGTGTTCATCGAGAAGGTGAACCCGGACAACCCGCGCCAGTACCTCACGCCCGACGGCTGGCGGGCGTTCATCAGCGAGGAGATGGCGATCGCCGTCAAGGGTGCAGGGGTGCGCAGGGTGGAGCGGCGGCGCACGCGCCATGGGCCGGTCCTGCCCGGCTTCTACCGCAACCTCGAGGGGCTGCTGGCGCCGGGCTATGTCGCCGCCCTGCAGTGGACGGCGCTGAGCGACGACGACACCACCATCGCCGCCGGCATGTTCGAGCCGGGCATGCGCACGGTCGCCGACTACATGGAGCGCATGCGCCAATATGTGGTGCCGATGCAGAGCATGGTGCTGGCCGATGTGGAGGGGCGCATCGGCCTGATCGCCCCGGGGCGCGTGCCGGTGCGCGACGGCGCCAACCGGGTGGCCGGGCGCGCCCCCGTGCCTGGGTGGGACGCCGCCTACGACTGGAAAGGCTTCTTGCGCTTCGAGGACCTGCCGCAGGTCGCCGACCCGCCGACCGGGGTCATCGGCACGGCCAATGCCCGCATCGTCGGCGCCGACTATCCCCATCACCTCACCTACGACTGGGACCCCGAGTTCCGCCAGCGGCGCATCGACCAGCTGATCGCTTCCCGCAGCGGGCACGACATGGCGAGCATGCGTCAGGGCCAGGCCGACGTGCTCGACCTGGGCTTTGCGCGCATCAAGCCGCTGATGATTGCCGCCGCCCGCCGCGCCGGCGGGGCCGATGCCGCACTGCTCGACCGGCTGGCGGCCTGGGATGCCGCCATGCGCAGCGATCGCGCCGAGCCCCTGATCTTCATGGCCTGGGTGCGCGCTGCCGTGGCGGCCGTCTACCGCGACGACCTGGGCGCCGCGTTCGATGCCTATTTCGATACCCGCGCGCTGGCGCTCGCGCGCCTGCTCGAGGGCCGTGCCGGCGGCCGCGACTGGTGCGACGACCGCGGCACGCCTACGCGCGAGACGTGCGACGCGGTGATCGCCGGCGCGCTGACGGCGGCGCTCGAGGACCTCGCCCGGCGCTACGGCGCCGACCGCACGCGCTGGCGCTGGGGTGAAGCGCACTACGCCGACGGCGAGCACCGCGCCCTGGGCCCGGTGCCTGGCCTCGGCTGGCTCGTCAACGTGACGCCGGCGAGCCCCGGCGGCACCTATACTCTCGACCGCGGCAAGGTCGATCTCGGCTCGGAGCCGCCCTATGCCAACCGCCACGCCTCGAGCTACCGCGCCATCTACGACCTCGCCGACCTCGACCGCTCCCTCTACATCCACACCACCGGGCAGTCCGGCAACCCGCTCTCGCCCTTCTATCGCTCGTTCGCCGAGCGCTGGGCGAAGGTCGAGTACATCGAGATCCCCACCAGGCGCGATGCGCTCGCACGCTCGGCGATCGGCACTTGGCGGCTGACGCCGAGGTGAGCGGGCGGCCCCGCTTGCCTCCCCGCTCCCGCGATTGTAGAGCGTCACGCGCGCCATCAGACAGACAGGAGCACCCGCGCATGCGCATCGCGCTCATCGCCGCCCTCGCCGCAGGCGCGCTCACGGCCGCGCCGGCCGAGGCCAAGACCTGCAAGGACGCCATCACCGCCAAGGCGCGCTCGGCCGCCCAGCTCAGCGACGCCTCGCGCGAGCAGCGGGCGCGCGAGAGCGCCATCGCCAACTGGAGCCGGCGGGCGCAGGACACCTACGGCTGGCGCTACCGCTTCTGGCGGCGCGCGGAGGAGAAGGACGTAAAGTGCGGCGGCGGGGCGTCGGCCAAGCACTGCACCGCGACCGGCAGGCCCTGCCGCCTGTTTTGAGAGCGGCGCGAGCGGGCGACGGATGCGTCTCAGAGCGGCTGCTCGGGGAAGGCCAGCTGCTCGCGAGCACGCCATTCGTTGGTCACGTAGTTGATGATCACCGACTTGCGTACGCCCTCGATGCGGCGCTGCTCGAAGCCGTGATAGGTGATGTTGGAGGGCACGAACACCATGGCCGCATTGCTGGCGAACGGAGAGGAGCCGACGTGCTTCTTGTCCTTGTCGTAGATGTCGGTGCCGAGCGTGCGGTGCTGCGGGTCCTTGGACAGGTAGAGCAGCATGGTGAACATCTTGACGCCGAGGTCGGTGTGCGGCTCCAGCCAGAAGCCGTCCGTATCCTGCGCGAACTCGACGCGCAGGTAGGTGTCGGCGAGCTTGGAGCCGAACAGTCCGGCGACCTTGGCCGTGACGCGCTTGTCCTGGAAGGCCTGGCAGAACGCCTCGCACACCGGGAACTTGCCGCGGTTGGCGACGTCGAAATACTTGCGCGTGGCGTTGTGCAGCTCGCGCTTGCCGGAGACGCCGCCGAGCGCGGGCGCCTCGAAAGGCAGGGCCAGGATGGCATCGACCGCGTCCGCCGGCAGGCAGCGCTCCAGGAACCAGTGGCGGTAGGGCTGCTCCTGCCGCCGCGCGCTGCCGAAGCTCTCGAGCAGGGAGGCGACGATTGCATCCTTGGTGATCGCCATGAGGTGTTCTCCGGGGCTTGGCCTGCGTGGCAGCCTAGCTGCTGGCGGCACGCGCGCGCAATGCGGCCGATGGGCGAGTGCTGCAACCGGTGCGGGAGGTCAGGTAGGGGCAAGGCCGTCCGGTCAGGTCCGCCGCTCCCATGGGGAGCTCTCGGCCAGGAGGCTTGAGGGCCCGAGCTCCAAGAGCGGCGTTCCGGCACGGGACGGGAGACCCGTCGGGCCTTGCCCCGACCTTCGCGCCAGCCTCCCCCCACATTGGGGCAGAACTTGGGCTCGGCCTGAGGGGCTGGGGAAAGCCCGGCCGAGCCAGCGCTTTTCGTTGCTCCGGCGCGCCGGTTTCGTCTAGGCTCGCCGGCGCCAATCCCTCACCGGCCTGCGCCGCGGGCCTCACTCCAGGAAGCGCGATGATCGATCTCTACACATGGTCGACGCCGAACGGGCGCAAGGTGTCCATCATGCTGGAGGAATGTGAGCTCGAGTATGCCGCCCACCCCATCGACATCACCAAAGGCGAGCAGTTCAACCCCGATTTCCTCAAGATCAGCCCCAACAACCGCATTCCCGCGATCATCGACCGCGACAACGGCCGCTCTCTTTTCGAATCGGGCGCGATCTTGATGTACCTCGCCGAGAAGACCGGCAAGCTCTGGCCGCAGGACCCCGACGGCTACTGGCTCACCATGCAGTGGCTGATGTGGCAGATGGGCGGCATCGGGCCGATGATCGGCCAGGTCCACCATTTCCTGAGGAACGCCAAAGGCAAGGCTCCCTACGCCGAGGAGCGCTACATGAAGGAGGCGCACCGGCTCTATGGCGTGCTCGACAAGCGCCTGGGTGAGGCCGAGTACATGGCCGGGCCCTACTCCATCGCCGACATCGCGACTTGGCCGTGGATCTCGCGCTTCGAGTGGCACCAGGTCGACCTCGCCAAGTACCCCAACGTCCTGCGCTGGTACAAGGCGATCGCGGCCCGGCCGGCAGTGGCGAAAGGCTATCACGTGCCGATCAAGCAGCCCGGCATCCCGATGCCGGCCTGAGCCCGGGCGAGAGGCAACGCGCGAGCGAGGACTTGAGACATGCACAAGAAGAGCGGCTTTGGCGGCGTGATCGCTCCAGTGCTCACGCCCTACGGCGAGGACGGCGCGCCGGACGCGGAGCGCTTCGTGGAGCACTGCCGGTGGCTGATGGCGGATGGCTGCACGGGGCTTGCCCCGTTCGGCACCACCAGCGAGGGCAATTCGCTGGGCCTCGACGAGCGCATGGAGCTTCTGGAGGAGCTGGTCGACAGCGATGAGATCGACCCGGCGCTGCTGATGCCCGGCACCGGCGCCTGCTCGCTGGCAGACGCGGTGACGCTCACCAAGCACGCGGTGGAGCTGGGGTGCGGCGGCGTGCTCATGCTGCCGCCCTTCTACTACAAGGCGCCGAGCGAGGAGGGCCTCTACCGCTTCTTCTCCGAGGTGATCGAGGAGGTGGCCGAGGACGATCTCAAGGTCTACCTCTATCACATCCCGCCGGTGGCGCAGGTGGGCTTCTCCATCCCGCTCATCGGCCGCCTGATCAAGGCGTTCCCAAACACGGTGGTGGGCCTCAAGGACTCCTCGGGCGACTGGAGCAACACCGCGGCGATCCTGTCCACCTATCCCGGCTTCGAGGTGTTCCCCGGCTCGGAGGTGTTCCTGCTCGACGGGCTGAGGAACGGTGCGGCCGGCTGCATCTCCGCCACCTGCAACGTTGGCGCGGCGGCGATCCGCAACGTCTACGACAGCTGGCAGGGCGCCGACGCCGACCGCCTGCAGGGGGAGGTCACGGCCCTGCGCAAGGCGATCCAGGCGTTTCCGATGATCCCCGCCCTCAAGGCGCTCATCGCCCACTACCGGCGCGATCCGGGCTGGGCCAAGATGCGCCCGCCGTTCGTGGAGCTGCCCGCCGCGGAGGCCGACAAGGTGATCCGCACGCTGGCGGAGGCGCACGGCTTCAAGCTCGACTTCGCCAAGGCGGCGTAGGCCGGGCGCGCAGGCGCGACGCCGGTGCCCGCAACGGCCGACCCCCTCTCCGTGGGAGGGAAGAGGGGGTCGCGGGGAGTGCCGTCACTTGCAAGAACCCGTCGGGCGGACCTGCCTGCCGATCAGCGAACCGAGGCGGTGCTGGGCGGCACCCCTTTCTCCGGCATCGAAGGCGCCGGCGGCGGAACGAGGAGGGAGGCGACGAGCAGCGCGCCTGCCAGCAGGAAGCAGCCCAGCACGCTGGCTTTGATCAGTAGCCTTCCCTTCGTCTGCTCGATCGAGAGGAGATCCATGGCACCGGTTGAGTGCTCGCGTGAAGCAGACGGAGCGGTAACGCCTCGTGCACCGTAAAGTCCATCGAAACGATAAATCGTGCTTAACCCTGCCGGATTAATTAAAATGCAGATCCCGAAACAATACGGCGGGAAACTCATTCTCAACATTGGATATAACCGCCGCGGACGGCAGAGCCGGACGGAGGGAGAGGCCGCCGCCGCTCAGCGCCGCTCGCGGATCTCGGTCAGCGTCTTGCGCGTGGAGAGCGCCTCCGGATCGAGTTTGAGCTCGATCAGCGAGGGCTTGGCGGCGGAAAGCGCCTGGCGGAAAGCGGGGGCGAAATCCTCGGTCCTCTCGATGGTATAGCCGTCCGCACCGAAGCTGCGCGCGTAGGCGGCGAAGTCGGGGTTGACAAGCGTCGTGCCCACCACGCGGCGCGGATAGGCGCGCTCCTGGTGGCCGCGGATCGTGCCGTACATGCCGTTGTTGGCAACGATGACGACGAGAGGCAGGCCGTACTGGACGGCGGTGGCGAGCTCCTGGCCGGTCATGAGGAAATCGCCGTCGCCCTGCACGCTCACCACCGCCCGCGTCGGATGGGCGAGCTTGGCGGCGACGGCCGCCGGCAGGCCGTAGCCCATGGAGCCGGAGGTGGGGGCAAGGCAGGTGCGATAGCGCTTGTACTCGAAGTAGCGGTGGACGAAAGCGGCGAAATTGCCGGCGCCGTTGGTGAGGATGCCGTCCTCGGGCAGCAGCCTCGACACCGTGCGCATGACGTCCGCCATCTTCACCGAGCCCGGCAGGGGGATGGGCTCGAGGCTCGCCTCGTGGGCGGCGCGCAGCTCGGCGCGCCGGCGCGACCAGGCGATCCGGGGCGGCGGCGCAAGGCCGGCCAGCGCCTCGGTGAAGGCGCCGAGTGAGGCGGCGATCGGCAGGTCGGCGCGGTAGACCGAGCCCAGCTCGTCGGGCGAGGGATGGACGTGCACGAAGAACGTCCGGGGATTGGGGATGTCGAGGAGCGTGTAGCCGGCGGTCGTCATCTCCCCCAGCCGCGCACCCAGCACGAGCAGGAGGTCGGCGTCCTTCACGGCGGCGGCGAGCTTCGCCTCGATGCCGATGCCGGCGCAGCCCACGTAGCAGCGGTGCCGGTTGTCCATGTAGTCCTGGTAGCGGAAGGCGGCCGCCACCGGCAGGTCGAAGCGCTCCGCGAACGCCTCGAGCCGCCTCCGCGCCGCCTCGCTCCAGCCCGGCCCGCCGACGATCGCGAGCGGGCGCTGGGCAGCGGCGAGCCTCTCCTGCAGCTGGCGCAGGTCGGCCGCGGCCGGGTGCGTCTCGGCGATGCGGGCGGGACGGGCGTCGGCGACCTCCCAGTCGGCGGCCAGCATGTCCTCGGGCAGGCCCAGCACGACGGGACCCGGCCGGCCGGAGCGGGCGACGTGCATGGCGTGGCTCACGTACTCGGGGATGCGCGCCGTCTCGCGGACGACCGCCGCCCATTTCACGAAGGTCGAGAACACGCCCTTGATGTCGATCTCCTGGAACGCCTCGCGGTCCTCGGTGTCGCGCGAAGGCATGCCGATGAAGGCGAGCATGGGCGTGGAGTCCTGGCGGGCCACGTGCAGGCCGCTCATGGCGTTGGCGGCGCCGGGGCCGCGCGTGACGAACAGGATGCCGGGCTCGCCGGTGATCTTGCCCCACGCCTCGGCCATCATCGAGGCCCCGCCTTCCTGGCGGCAGACGACGGTCTTGATGCGGTTCGAATCGTGGAGACCGTCGAGCGCGGCGAGGAAGCTCTCGCCCGGCACCGTGAACGCCGCGCTGGCGCCGTTGAGCTCGAGCTGATCGATCAGGATCTTGCCGCCGTGCCGCATGCTCCGCTCCATCGTGCCGGTCAACGCCAGGCCGCAGCGCGGCCCGGCGCACGATAGCCCAAATCGGGCGCGTTGGCGCAACCGGCGCAGCCGGCGAGCCGCGGGCTGCGCTCACCTGCGGCGCGCGATCATCACCACCGGCGCGATGGCGCGCGCCTCGAGGCCGGCCAGCATGTTGCGAAACTTGGCGCGTGCGTCGGCACCCATCAGGTGGTGCAGGCCGAGGGCGGGCGGCTGCCCGCCGGCCATGGCGGCGAGGCGCTGGCGGAAGAAGGCGATGCCGTAGTCGGTGCGGTCCTCGGTCTCGACCACGTCGAAGCCGGCGTCGCCGAGCAGGGCCGCCATCCCCTCGGGCGTCTCGAGATGGCTGGTGGCGGGGGTCTGCGCCCAGGGCACGGGGAAGGTCAAGCCTGCACCCGGGCCTTGCATGACGTCGTAGACGGCAAGCTCGCCCCCCGACCTCAGCACGCGGGCCATCTCGCGGTAGAGCCGCGCCCGGTCCTTGATGTTCATGGCGACGTGGAGGGTGATGACGGCATCGAAGGCGCCGTTGCCGAAGGGCAGATCGAGCGCGCTCGCCACCTTGTACTCGATGGCCTCGGAGAGCCCGGTGCGCTCGGCCAGCATGCGGGCGACCTCGATGTACTCGGGGGTGAGGTCGATGCCGGCGACGCGGCAACCCAGCGTGTCGGCCATGTAGCGTGTGGCGCCGCCGATGCCGCAGCCGACATCGAGCACGTGGCTGCCGGCGGTGAGATCGAGCTTGTCGAGCACGTAGACGGTGGCGGCGCGGCCGCCGATGTGGAACTCGTCGACGGGCGCTAGGTCGGCGGGCTTCAGGTGCTCGGGATTGAGGCCGGCCGCGGCCAGGGCGCCCAGGATGGTGGCGCCCAGGTTGGAGGCCCCGTAGTGGCGTGCAACCGCATCCTCGAGATCGTCCACGCTGCACCTCCGGCACTGCCGCAGGTGCAGGATAGCCGCGCCGCCTGCGGGCGGCTAGGCAGGTGCGCGCGACGCGGGGTCAGGCGCCGGCAGACGCCCTCAGATGGCGGGCGGCAGGAAGATGCAGATGAGCCGCATCGTGCCGCCCTGGCCGGGGCGCATGCAGGCGTGCATGCGGTGGTCCTTGGATTCGCGCCGCGGGAAGTTGGCGGGCACCAGCACGCTGCCGTGCTTGGTGGTGACCAGCATGCCGTCGAGCGGATTTGCGTGAGCGGGGCTGCTCAGCATGCTCGCGACCGAGGGGCCGGAGAGCATCTCGACCTTCTCGACCGGTGCACAGTCCATGCCGTGGCAGCATTCCATCGGGTACCAGTCGTGTGCCGCCGCCGGCGTCGCTATGGCCATGAGGGTGGCCAAGAGCCATGTTCTCGACATAGGAATATCCCTGTCTCGGTCCTCGCCTCTTCTCACCTCCCCTTGATCGCGTGTCCGCCCCAGTTGCAACGAACGCCTGCGAATTGCCGGCAGCCCTTGCCAGCCTCAGTACAACGCTCGGAGCTGCAAACTGCATGCCTTGGCGTCATGCCTGCATTGCCGCACCGGGCTTCGCGACCGGAATGTGACGCGATTCGCGCCGACCGTCCTCGCAGGGCTGTGCTTTCTGGGTCCCACATCGATGAAATTGAGCAACTCGCCCATGGCGCCTTGCTCGGTCCGAGCCGAACGGTAGGCAGAGCGCTCAGGCGATGGGCAGTCCAATGCCCGTGTCAAGGGCGGCCGGAGCTGGCGGGCAGGTGGCGGCCCCGACAGGCGCGGCGTGGAGATGGGTGGATGGCGCACAGGCGAAGCTCGGGCGGGACGGCGCAAGGCGGGCACTGGCGCGTGGCATGAAGCTTCTACTGCTCGCCCTGGTGCCTGCCTGCTTCGCCCTCAACCCCGTGACCGGGCGCGCGCTGGCAGAGGACTTCGGCCCCGCCAGCCTGTCGCTGGTGCGGTGGCTCCTGTCCGGGCTGGTGATAGCCGTCGTCGCCGCCGTGCGCGGGAAAGGCGAGCGCTGGCGCGCGCCGCCCGCCCACCTCGTGCGCACGGCGCTGCTCGGCGCCATGGCCATGGGGTTTTGCGCGTACGCCGCATTCGTCGCTGCGCGCACCACCGAGGCCACCAACATCAGCCTGATCTACGGGTGCGCGAGCGCCCTCATTGCCGCCGCCGAGATCGCGGCCGGGCGCCAGCGCGCCACACCCGGCCTGCTCCTCGGCATCGCCGCCTGCCTCGCCGGGGTGGTGGCGGTCGTCACGCGTGGGCAGCCGCAGGTGCTGGGGCAGCTGCGCGTCGCCGAGGGTGACCTGTGGGCCAGCGCCGGCATGCTGGTGTTCGTGGCGTATACGCTGGCCCTGCGCCGCACGCCCGCCCTGCTCACGCCCATGCCGCAGTTCGCGGTCATGAGCCTGGGCGCGGCCCTGGCGCTCGCGCCGCTGGCCGCCGCCGAGGTGTTGGCGGCAGGCCTGCCGGTGCTGCACGAGCGCACGCTGCCGTGGCTCGCGGTGGTGGTGCTGGCGACGGGGATCGGCGCGTTTCTCGGCTACAACGTGGCGCTCGCCCGCAACGGCCCGGTCCTGACCTCGGCTTCGCTCACCTTGACGCCGGCCTTCACCGCCGCGCAGGCGATGGTGCTGATCGGCGAGGCGCTCGCCTGGTATCACGCGCTCGCCCTGTCGCTGGTGGTGGCAGGGCTCATGGTGATAAACCGCGACCAGGCGCGGCGCTGAGCCAGCCCGTCAGCGTGGCGGCAGGAGCAGGGCGCCGCCCAGCAGCACGAGGCCGGCGACGGCGAGCAGGCAGTCCATGAGCGTGCGGAACTGATGTGCATCGAGCCGCAGCACGAAGCCCTTGGCGAGCCGCGAGCCGAGCATGAGGGAGACGCCGATGAGAAGCCCGCGCCCCACGATCTCGAGCGGCAGCGCATCGAAGGTGTGGAAAACCACGGCCTTGGTGATGCCGATCGCCATCGAACCCATGGCCTCGGTGGAGAGATAGGCTCCCTTGACGAGGCCGTAGGCGAGGAAGAAGGGCGTGTTGATGGGGCCGGTCGAGGCGACCATGCCGGAGAGGAAGCCGATGCCCGCCCCGACCAGCGCCAGATGCCAGGCGGCGATGCGCAGGCCGCGCCCGAGCAGCCAGCGACGCGCCGGGATCATGGTGAGGAACAGGGCGCCGAGGAAGCCCTCCACCAGGCGCGGGTCGAGCGCGAGCAGGGTGCGCGCGCCGAGCGCAGCGGCCGGCACGCCGGTCGCGCAGTAGTAGGCATTGGCGCGCCAGTCGACCTCGCGCCACCACACCAGCACGCGCGACAGGTTGGCGAGCATGCCGGCGATGGCCATGATCGGCACGGCCTCGACCGGCCCGAAGGCCAGCACCAGGGCCGGCATCAGCATGATCGACGCGCCGAAGCCGACGATGCCGGAGAGCGTGCCGGCGCCGAGGCCGAGGGCGAGAACCGCCAGCCAGGTCACGGTGCGCCCCCGCGGCCGCGCATGTAGGGACCCTCTCTCGCCCAGTCCACCAGGAAGCGCATTCCTCGGCCGCGACCGCCTACTCTAGAGACCGTGCGCCGGCAAGAGGAGCGAAGCGGACGGTCGGCTGCGCCCGCGCGTCAGGGCCGGTATGGCGAACCAGCATGCTTCGTATGGCTGAAGTCGCTTGCACGGATTGAGGCCGATGGGTCGATTGGGGGCTAAGATGTCGCGTTTCTACGAGCAGGTACGGTCTTCTAATAGTGCGGGTGCTCACTGCTGCACTGGGGCTCGCGCTCATCTATTTCGCGATGGTGGCGTGCGCGCCGACGCTTCCAGCCGATTGTTGGTCGGCCTATAGCCCCCACACGATTGCCGTCACGCGGCCGGCGCCGAAGGCCAGGATCGAGGCGGTCGCGCCGATAATCAGATTGGAGGCAAGCTGCGCTGCCTCCCAAGCGGCGATCTCGCCACGGAGGCGTGAGCGATCGTCCGCCGCCAGGGCCAAGAACAAGACACAGCCGCCAGCCACCGCGGCCCACCACGAGAGCTGCGTCATGCCAGCGACGCCGGTCAAGAATACGATGAGATAGAGGACCAACCGCCCGCACCTCCGCGACCTGCGTCGAGGGGCTCCGAATCAACGCAAGCACGAGTTCAGTTGCGCAGGCCCAGCCTTGCTCCGCAAGTGCGTCGGCACGCTTCCCACAACCCTCGGAACCCGCGTCGATCCACGCCGCCGCCAAGCGACAGCGGCGGGCGCATGCCGCGCCCGCCGCCTCAAGTCTCCACTCCCAGGAAGGGCGCCGTGCTAGCGCCCGAGCACCTCGACCTTGACGCGAGCGATGCCCTGCTGGGTCATGCCGAGCAGAGCCGCAGCCGCCTTCGACAAGTCGATGATACGGCCGGCGACGTAGGGCCCGCGATCGTTGATCTTCACGTCGACGGTGCGCCCATTGCCGAGATGCGTGACGCGCACCTTGGTGCCGAATGGCAGCGTCTTGTGCGCGGCCGTCATGGCATTGGGGTCGAACCAGCCGCCGGCGGCGACGCGCTGCGGCTGCCAGTAGTAGGAGGCGATGCCGTGGCCAGCGCCGGAGGTGCTCAGACTCCGCTTGGCCCACGCCGCCCGCGCCGCGCGCCCTGCCGCTGCACGGCGCTGCGCGGCCGCGTGCCGGCGCGCAGCAGCGCGGCGCTGAGCGGCCGCGTGCCGGCGTGCGGCCGCGCGGCGCTGGGCGGCGCGCTGGTGACGGTGCGCGTGCCTGATGCCGCGGACGTGCCGACGCTTGGTGTAGCGCGGGCGATAGCCGCCGTCGTAGCGGTCGTAGGCCGGCCGCCGGCGCAGCCGGGTCGAGGCCTCCTCGGCATCGCTGAAGGCGGCGCGGGCGAGCCTGACGCGATAGGGCTGGCCGGCAGGCGCCTGCGAGCCGATATGCGGGGCGCCCGATGGCTCGCCAATTCCCCTGTTCGCAGCATGGTCCCCGTGACTGGCAGAAGCCGGCAACGAAACGCTCCCACCCAGTACGAGCGAGAGCGCAAGCGTCGTGAGCAACTGTCTCATGTTCGTTCTCCTCTGCGCATAACGATAGACCCCGGTGCTGGACGGGCAGCGGTCGGAGAATGCGAGAGCGCGTTGCCGCGTTCCCGATCGCCCGGTGCCGTGTCGGTTGGGAGTGGAAGTCCTGTCGTCCCGTCCAGCCGTGCTTGGATCGCTCCGGAGCCAGATGCCGGAACCCCGCGTGCCCGCTGACGATTCGGTACGTCAGCGCCTTCCGGCGGGCGCAAGTGAGCAACGGAGGAAAATACCGTCAAGCAGAAATAGTGAACCGAATTCATACATTTGTCGCAGTGGCCTCAGACTCCGGCTTAAGAATCAAGGCACCCGCGCACGATGCCACACCCGGTGTGTCGCCAGCGCCACATGCGACACCCGCGGAATTGGTTAGCGGCGGCAGCGAACGCGACCAGCCGCAGCCACAACGCATAAGCGCGGCTACCGATTGCGCGGGCTCACAGCGAGCCGGGGTAGCCGCCGCCGTCGATGAGCAGATTCTGGCCGGTGATGAAGCCCGCGTGCACGGAGCACAGGAAGGCGACGGCGGCACCGAACTCCTCAGGCGTGCCGAAGCGGCCGGCCGGCACCGCGGCCTTGCGCTCCGCCTCCACCACCGAGATGGGCACGCCGCGCGCCTCGGCCATCTTCACGGTGGTGCCGCGCAGCCGGTCGGTGTCGAACGGCCCCGGCAGGATGCCGTTGATGGTGACATTGCTCTTGGCCGCCCTGCGCGCCAGCACGGCGACGGCGCCGGTGAGGCCGAGCCGGGCTCCGTTCGACAGCTCGAGGGCGGGAATGGGCTGCTTGATGGAGGCGGAGGTGATGTTGACGATGCGCCCGAAGCCACGCTCCATCATGCCGTAGACGGTGGCCTGGATCAGCGCGATGGGCGTGATCATGTTGCCCTCCACCGCCTTGCGCCAGTCGTCGAGCGAGAAATTCTTGAAGTCGCCGGGCGGGGGACCGCCGGCGTTGTTGATGAGGATGTCGGGATGGGGGCAGGCGGCAAGCAGCGCCTTGCGGCCGGCCTCGGTGGTGACGTCGCACACCACCGGCGTGACCTTGACGCCGAGCGCCGCGATCTCCTTGGCGGCGGCGTTGAGCGCCTCGGCCCCGCGCGCGCAGATCGTCACGTCCACCCCCTCGCGCGCCAGCGCCTGGGCGCAGCCCTTGCCTAACCCCTTGGACGCCGCGCAGACGATGGCCTTCCTGCCCTTGATGCCGAGATCCATGGCCGTCTCCTCGAGTGGGTGTTGTCGACAGCGGTCATAGCCGATAGCGGGCGCGGCGAAAAGCGCCGCCGGCGGCGCAACTCGCCCCCGCCCCCCGGCGCACGCCGGGGTGCGACACCGGAGCGCGCAGCGGCTTCTTCTCCACCCTTTGTTATTTAACTAATGAGTTATATTATCCGGGGCGCCGGGAGGCCCGAGCCCGGAGGACGACATGAACGCGAGCAGCGAGCGGGCACTGGGCGAGGTGGACCTCGAGGCGGCGGTTGCCCGCCGGCGGCTTACCCTCGACCAGGTGGAGGCGCTGCGCGCGCTTGCCGCCGAGCGCCGCCGGGCCCACCCGCGGCGGGAGATGGAGCGCTTCTCCCCGACGCGCCGAGCGCTCCGGCGCTGGTGCTGCTCGCGTGCGGCCTTGGCGCCTTCGCCGCCGCCATGGCCTGCGACCTCGCCGACCGCCAGCGCACGCGGCGGCAATCGGAGTGCGCCTTCTGGCTGCTCGGTCTGCTTCCTTCGGCCCTCATCCGGCACCTGCCGCCGGCCGCCTGACCGCCGTCCGGACGGGCAGGGCGGCGCTCATCTGGCGAGCTCCGCCTCCAGCTTCTCGAACATGTAGGCCCACTTCGCCTTCTGCGCCTCCACCAGTGCGCGCAGCGTGGCGCGCAGCTCGCCGAGCAGCGCGCAGTCGGGCACGGCCGCGGCCGAGGCGGTCTGCCCGCCGCTGGTGATGCGCAGCAGGAACTCCTCCGACCTGCGGTCGAACTCGGCGATGCGCTCGTCGCGCACCAGCGGCTCGGCCGCCTTGAGGAACTGCTCGTCGCTCCAGCGGCGCTTGGCCTTGAGCTGGCGCAGCTTGCTCTGGAACGTGGGCGTGTTCTGCTGGGCGAGGCCGCGCAGGGCGCCGGCCGCCTCGTCCACCACCGCCTCGAAGTCGGCCTTGGCGCAGGTAGGGGCCTGCGCGGGCGCCGGCCCGGCGCCGGCCGCCAGGAGCGCGACCAGCGTCCCGGCCACCCACAGCACTCGCGCCCGTCGCATTGCTGAGGCTCCCCCTCGCTGCGCGGCATACCCATCGCCCGGATGCAGGCGGCGCGCAAGTGGGCGGACTATGGCCTTGGCCCGGGCGGGAAAAAAGCGCCCCGCAGGCAGCGCCGCCGCTCACCCTTGCGAACCGCGGGAGCGGGTGCGCCGGTCGAGCTGATGCACCTTCGCCACGAGCTCCGCCTGGCGATGCACTCCGACCTTGGCGAACACTCGTTTCAGCTGCGTGCGCGCCGTCTCCCGGGTGATGTTGTGGCTGGCGGCAGCCTCCGAGAGGCTGGTGCCGGCAGCCAGCGCCCTGGCGAGCCGCACCTCGCTTTCCGTGAGCGCGAAGGCGGTGCGAAGCGCATCTGCGGCCGGCCTGAGCGAGGGATCGGTCCTCTCGAGCAGAAGCAGGACGAATGGCCCAGCGAAATAGGCCTCGGATTCGCTCAGCTCCGGAACCACGACGGTGACGCGGAAGGAGGGCTCATCGCGGCGCCCCGGCACAGCGAGCACGGCGGTCCTGCCCGCGCCCTCACCGCGCCTCACCTCTCCGAGGGCACTGTCGATGGCGTCCCTGACCTCACGGTGCGAGACGGCGACGCGGCCCAGGGTATCGAGGCCGACCGGATCGCCCGCGCACAGCAAGTCCTCCGCCAGCCGATTGGCCCAGCGGATGCGCCGGTCGACGCCCAGCGCAACGATACCGACGCCAAGGGCGTCGGATGCAGCGCCGACCACGCTGGAGGCGCCGGCCACGGCGCCGGCGCGCCTGTAGTAGGTGAAGGCCTGCCGCAGGTGGGGCGCCAGCGTGCCGAGCAGGCGGGCGGCGGACTTCGCCTCGGCCTCCTCGACGGCTCCATGCAGGACGCTGAGCATGAAGTTGCAGCCGCGGTCGCGGAACACGGTCACGCCGACCGCCGATTGCAGCCGCTGGGGTCTCATGAAATCGGAGTAGAACTCGGTGCGTGCCAGATCATGGGCCGGCAGCATCTGCTCAGCGCACACCCCAAGGTCGAGGGGTCTGACGCTGGCCTTGGCCATCCAAGGATTCCTGGCGGCGAAATGGCCCTTGTAGGCGTCGATCCAAGCGGGCTCGAACTGCGCGTTGAGCGAGAAGGCGCCGGAGCGCAGCGTGAGGTCGTGATAGAACAGGGTGGCCTTGCCGTTGGGCAGCATCCCACTCAATCTCTCCAGGAACGACTGCCACGTGGCGTTCCCGATGAGAGCGCTATAGATGTCGAAGATCAGGGTTGCCGCAAGGCGGTGGCCATCATCCGGCATCGCAGGCGACGCGCGAGGAGGTTTGAGCCAGCAACTCCACCGCCGAAAGGCCGCATCGACGTGCGCGGGTCGCTGGGGCAGCGGCGACCCGACGATTGCGCCAAATATAATATGATGCACGAGCCTCCGCACGGCGTGCGGAGAGCATGCCTCCCTGCAGCGACGTCATGGGCGAAAGATACCCCAAATGGGGGACGACGCCAACCCGGCTTCACAGTTCTCTGTCATGCGAGCTGAGCGGCGCCCCGACGGCTGGTCGATCCGGCAACCACCCTGACGGCGCCCGTGCCTGTGCAATGCCTGATCGCGGGACGCGCCGATGGCCAACGACGGCATCTTCGATTCGATCCTGAGCCAGACCAGCTTCGGGCCGATCACCTCGAACAACATCTGGAACAAGGACCAAGTCAACGCGCTGTTCATCGCGCTGGGCGCCGACGCCTACAAGTGGAACGACGGCAGCGGCCCGCAGCTGACGATCACCTACAGTTTCATCACGCCATCCTCGAGCTTCGACCCCAACGAGTACGGCATCGGCTCCGAGATCAACGGCATCCAGTCCTGGTCCAGCGCGCAGATGGCCAACATCGAGGAGGCGATCGCCCGATGGGAGGCCGTCACCAACATCAATCTGGTGCGCGTGACGGAGACGGCGAGCAGCGCCGGCGACATCCGCTTCGGGCTCAGCTCGTCGAGCGACATCGCCTACGCTCACGCCTACGCGCCGCGTGGACGTGATTCGGCCAATGTCGGCGACGTGTGGTTCCAGGCGACGGCTTTTGCCGGCGCAACGATGGCACCCGGAACCCAGGAGTTTCACACCGTCATTCACGAGCTCGGCCACGCGCTGTTCAGCTTCGGCGACATCAGCAATGGCCTTCCGGGCCTCGACGACCAGGTGCTCATGGGAACGATCTGGGACACCACGCTCTGGACCCAGATGAGCTACAAGGACCAGGGCGGCCTGGTCCCGCAGACGCCGATGTACCTCGACATCATGGCGGCCCGGGCGATCACGGGCGAGACGGCCGAGTTCAACACCGGCAACAACGTCTACCACGCCGATGTCAACACCCTGATGACGATCTGGGACGACGGCGGCTCCGACACCCTGGTGTGGACCGACGCCGACAACAGCGCGCACATCGATCTCACACCCGGCCAGCTTACCGGCGTGTCCCCCAACGGCTTCGAGATCCTGCCGCTAAACCAGAGCGTCGGCTGGTCCGGCATGGGGGATGGCAACGCCAACCCGGCGGCGTTCGACCAGAACGACTGGCGCGTCTTCATCGCCCCGCGCTCGATCATCGAGAACGCGGTCGGCAACTCCGACCCCGACTACATCCGCGGCAACCAGGCCTTGAATACCCTGTTGGGCAACGGCGGCAACGACCGGCTGCTGGGCGAGGACAACAGCGATTTTCTCCATGGCGGCCGCGGCAATGACATCCTTGACGGCGGAAGCGGCCTCGACACCGCCGACTTCAGCGACATCACGGACAGCGGTGTCAGCGTCGATCTCGTGAAGGGAGCGGCCACCGGCACCGGCGCGGGCAACGACACGCTGATCTCCATCGAGCGCGCGACCGGCACGCCCCTCAACGACACCTTCATCGGCAGCCCCGGTGACAACGTGTTCGACGGCAACGGCGGCAACGACACGCTCTTCGGCAGCCTCGGCAACGACGTCCTGCTCGGCGAGGACGGCATCGACACCGCCGACTACAGCCTGCTGCCGATGCAGATCAACATCGACCTGAGGGAGCAGGTGGGCTACCAGTCGGCCACCGCCGCGGGCAAGAGCGACCAGCTCTATCTCATCGAGAATGCCACCGGTACTGCCTTCGGCGAGGAGATCATCGGCAGCCTCGTCAACAACACGCTGCGCGGCGGCGGGGGCAACGACGTTCTGTTCGGCCTTGCGGGGTTCGACACTCTCGACGGCGGCACCGGCGCCGACTACATGGACGGCGGTGCGGACGGCGACCTCTATCTCGTCGACCACGCCAACGACGTCGTCGTGGAGGGCCTCAACCAGGGTCTCGACACGATCCGCACCAAGCTCAACGTTTACTCGCTGCCGGCATTCTCCAACATCGAGACCCTGGAGTTCGTGGGGGTCGGCAGCTTCACGGGCACCGGCGACGGCCTCGCCAACTTCCTGATCGGCGGCGCGGGCGGCGATACCCTCGACGGCGGCGGCGGCAACGATTTCCTGCAGGGGATCGCCGGCAACGACACCTACATCGTCGACAGCCTCTTCGACACGATCATCGAGGTCGCAGGCGGCGGCACCGACACGGTGAAGGCCCTCGTCAGCTTCGATCTCGACCTCGGCGGGCTCAACGTCGAGAACCTCGAGCTCATCGGCACCGGCCCGAGCGACGGCACGGGCAACAGCCTGGCCAACCTCATCACCGGCAACAGCGCCGCCAACGTCCTCTCCGGCGGGGGCGGCAACGACACGCTCAACGGCGGGGAGGGCGACGATACCGTGGACGGCGGACTGGGCAGCGACAAGCTGCTCGGCGGCGCCGGCAGCGACGCCGCGTCCTACGCCGCGGCTGCGAGCGCGGTGACGGTGAGCCTGGCGCTCCAGGGAACGGCGCAGACCACGGGCGGCGCCGGCGTCGACACCCTGTCGGGCTTCGAGAACTTGATCGGCTCGGCCCACGCCGACACGCTCACGGGCTCGACCGGCGACAACGTTCTCTCGGGCGGGGCCGGCAACGACACGCTCAATGCCCTGATGGGCAACGACGTGCTCAACGGCGGGGACAGCGACGACATCCTCAACGGCGGAGCGGGCAACGATGTGCTCAACGGCGAGGCCGGCAACGACACCCTGATCGGCAGGCCCGGCGCCGACACGCTCGACGGCGGGGCCGATGCCGATACCGCCTCGTACTTCAACTCCGCCGCGCCCGTCACGGTGAACATGACGCTGGCCGGCCCGCAGGCGAGCGCGGGAGATGCGAGCGGCGACGTTCTGTTCTCGATCGAGAACCTGATCGGCTCGGGGCTCTCCGACATGCTGGCCGGCGACGGCGCCGACAACCTGCTCTTGGGCGGGGCGGGCGCCGACACGCTCGCCGGCGGCGGCGGCGACGACACCCTCGAGGGCGGCGCCGGCGCCGACGTGCTGACCGGCGGCGCCCACGCCTCCGGCGGCGACACCGGCTCCTACGCCGGCTCCACGGCTGGGGTGACGGTGAGCCTGGCCCTGCAGGGCACGGCGCAGATCACGGGCGGGGGCGGCAAGGATACGCTCACCGAGATCGAAAACCTGCTTGGCTCGGCCTTCGCCGACACGCTCACCGGCGATGCTGGCAACAACACCCTTTCGGGCGGGAGCGGCAGCGACACGCTGATCGGCGACCTCGGCAACGACACGCTCGACGGTGGAGCGGGCCTCGGCGACACGGCCTCGTACGCCACCGCAGGCGGCGCCGTGACCGTGAACCTCTCCATGGCGGGAGCGCAGAGCACGGCCGGCGCCGGCACCGACACGCTGATCTCCATCGAGCGGCTCATCGGCAGCGCCTTCGGCGACGTCCTGACGGGCGACAACCTCGCCAACCGCCTCACTGGCGGGGCGGGCGACGACACCATCGAGGGCGGGGCCGGCAACGACACGCTGGTCGGCGGCGCCCACGGCGCCGCGGGCGATACGGTTTCCTACGCCGGCGCCTTGGCCCCCGTGACAGTCAACCTTTCCATCCAGGACGGAGTGACGGCTCAGAACACCGCGGGCGCGGGCAGGGACATCCTGTCGGGCTTCGATAACCTGACCGGCTCCGACCTCGCCGACACCCTCACGGGCTCCGCCGGAGCCAACGTCATCTCGGGCGGCGGCGGCGACGACACCTTGAAAGGCGGCGGCGGCAACGACACGCTCGACGGCGGCGCCGGCGACGACCTGCTGATCGGCGGAGGCGGAAATGACATATTGACCGGCGGGGACGGCGTGGATGCCTTCCTGTTCAACTCGGCGCTCGGCGCGACCAACGTCGACACCATCACCGACTTCGACGTTGTTCTGGACCGCATCCGGCTTGAGAACGCCGTTTTCACCAAGCTGGCGGCCACCGACCTGCTCTCACCCGAATTCTTTGTCATCGGCACGAAGGCGCTCGACGCCAACGACTTCCTGATCTACGACGATCAGTCGGGAGCCCTCTACTACGACAGCAACGGCTCGAAGGCGGGCGGGCAGGTGCAGTTCGCCACCCTCGACCCCTTCCTCTCCCTGACGGCTGGCGACTTCGCCGTGGTGTGAGCGGGATCAGAAGGCGGGGCCGAAGCGGTTGGACTTGGGGAAGCCGCGCGGGGCGAGGCGCCCAGCCTGGGCGCGCTGGCCCACCCAGTCCCTGAGCTCGCCGAAGGGCAGGGTGAAGGTGCGCCCTGCCGGATCGAGCCAGGTGAGGCCCTCGCTCTTCTTGAAGACGCGAACATCCGACAGGCCGCCGTCCTTGTAGCGCTGCAGCCGCACGCCCTTGCCGCGCGCCATCTCCGGCACCTCCTCGAGCGGGAAGACCAGCATCTTGCGGTTCTCGCCGATGGCCGCCACCGTGTCGCCCTCGGCCGGCACGCACGCGCAGGCCTCGGCCGGCTCGTCGACGTTCATCACCTGCTTGCCCTTGCGCGTCATGGCCACCACCTCGTCCTCCTCGACCACGAAGCCGTGGCCGGAGGTGGCGGCGACCAGCAGCTTGCGCCCGGGCTGGTGCACGAAGATCTCCACGAAGGCGTGGTTCTCCTCCAGGTCGACCATCAGGCGCACCGGCTCGCCGTGGCCGCGCCCGCCGGGCAGCTGGTCGGCGGGGAGCGTGAACACCTTGCCGTTGGAGGCGAGCAGCAGCAGCTTGTCGGTGGTCTGGGCTCTGACCGCACGCTTGAGGCCGTCGCCCTGCTTGAACTCGAGCTTGGAGACGTCGTCCATGTGCCCCTTCATGGCGCGGATCCAGCCCTTCTCCGACAGGATGACGGTGATGGGCTCCTTCTCGATCATGGCCTGATCGAGGTCGATCTCGATGGCCGGGGCCTCGGCGAAGGAGGTGCGCCGGCGGCCGAGCGCGGTCTTCTTGGAGTAGGCCTCGCGCGTGGCCTTGACCTCCTCGGCAATGCGCTCCCACTGCTGGTCCTCGGATTTGAGCAGCGACTTGATCTCGCGCCGCTCCTTGGAGAGCCGGTCGTGCTCGGCCCTGATCTCGATCTCCTCCAGCCGCGACAGCGACTTGAGGCGCAGGTTGAGGATCGCCTCGGCCTGCACCTCGGTGAGCTTGAAGCGCTTGACGAGCCGGGCCTTGGGGTCGTCCTCGAAGCGGACGATGCGGATCACCTCGTCGATGTTGAGGTAGGCGATGAGGAAGCCGTCCAGCACCTCGAGCCGGTGCTCGATCTTCTCGAGGCGGAAGCGGGAGCGGCGCACCAGCACCGTCTGGCGGTGATCGAGCCACTGCCGCAGCACGTCGCGCAGCGACAGCACGCGCGGCACCTGGCCGCCGGTGAGCACGTTCATGTTGAGGGAGAAGCGCACCTCGAGCTCGGTGAGCCGGAACAGGCTCTCCATCAGCAGCACGGGATCGACGGTGCGGCTCTTGGGCTCGAGAACGAGGCGCACGGTCTCCGCCGATTCGTCGCGCGCGCTGCCGAGGAGAGGCAGCTTCTTCTCCTCGACGAGCTCGGCGATGCGCTCCAACAGCTTGCCCTTCTGCACCTGGTAGGGGATCTCGGTGACCACGATCTGGTAGGTGCCGCGGCCCGTGTCCTCCTTCTCCCACTTGGCGCGCAGCCGGAAGCCGCCGCGACCCGTCTTGTAGGCCTCCAGGATCTGCTCGCGCGGCTCGACGAGGACGCCGCCGGTGGGAAAATCCGGACCCGGCACCATCTCGACCAGCTTGTCGATGTGGGCGTTGGGATGCTTGATGAGGTGGAGGAGCGCGTTGCACAGCTCCTCGACGTTGTGCGGGGGGATGCTGGTCGCCATGCCGACGGCGATGCCGGATGTGCCGTTGGCGAGCAGGTTGGGGAAGTTGGCGGGCAGGACCACCGGCTCGCGGCTGGTGCCGTCGTAGGTGGGCCGGAAGTCGACCGTGTTCTCGTCGATGCCCTCGAGCAGGAGCTGCGCCACGGCGCTGAGCCGGCTCTCCGTGTAGCGCATGGCGGCGGGGTTGTCGCCGTCGACGTTGCCGAAGTTGCCCTGGCCGTCGACCAGGGGATAGCGCACGGCGAAGTCCTGGGCGAGGCGGACGAGCGCGTCATAGATGGCCTGGTCGCCGTGGGGGTGGAAGTTGCCCATCACCTCGCCCACGATCTTGGCGCACTTCTTGTAGCCGCCGGCGGGATCGAGCTTGAGCTCGCGCATGGCGTAGAGGATGCGCCGGTGCACGGGCTTGAGGCCGTCGCGCACGTCGGGCAGCGCGCGGTGCATGATGGTGGAGAGCGCGTAGGCGAGATAGCGCTCCTCGAGCGCGTCCTTGAGCTTGATGGGCTCGATGGGCGGCGGCGGGGGGAGAATCACGGTCTTGGGCATGAGGCTTGGTTATCGGGCTGCCGGGACAATCTCAAGTGGCGCGGCGATATTTGCGCGCAGGGCGCTGCTTGCGCAGCGTGGCTGGAACGACTATCTGCGTCCTCGCAACCTTCCACGATCGGGCCGTCTCGCCGCTCCCGCCCTGATCCTGGCCGCGCCGTGGTGCCGGAGGGGCGCGAGCTGCCGGCCGATTATCGCAACCTGACGGTGCGCCGCCATGGCCGTCCTGCCCGACCTGCCGCAGACCGAGATCGCCATCGTCGAGCTCACCAACGCCTTCCGCAAGGAGAACGAGCTCGGCGCGGTGACGTCCCACCCGGCGCTCGCTGCCGCCGCCCGCGCCTTCGCCGAGTATCTGGCCAGGACCGGCACCTTCGCCCACGAGGCCGACGGGCGGGAGCCGCAGCAGCGCATCGAGGCGCAGGGCTATCGCCACTGCCTGGTGGCCGAGAACCTCGCCCTCAATCTCGACAGCCGGGGCTTTGCCACCGCCAAGCTCGCCCGGGACGTGGTGGAGGGCTGGAAGGACTCGCCGGGCCATCGCGCCAACATGCTGCTTGCCGGCGCGACGGAGATCGGCGTGGGCGTGGCCCGTGCCCCGGACAAGCACCCCAAGTTCATCTCGGTGCAGCTCCTGGCCCGCCCCGAGGCGCTCAAGGTCGAGTTCCGCATCGAGAACCGGACAGGCGGCCCGGTGCGCTACCGGATGGGCGAGAGCGCCCACACTCTGCCGGTGCGCACGACCGTCACGCACACGAGCTGCAGCCCGCGCGCGCTCGCCTTCGAGGGCGCCGCGGCCGGGCCCTGGCAGCCCGCCGCCGGCGACCGCTTCGTGGTGCGCGGCGAGGCCCGCGCCCTGCGCGTCGAGGTGGAGCGCCGGCGGTAGGTTGCGCGCCCGGAGCAAGGCGCCGCGCCCTCCCTCTTGCTGCAGCCCGGCCCTGCGCAAGCCCTCCAGGAAGTGCGGCATGGCGCGGGGCGTATCTGACGGGTCCTCTGGCCGACAAGGTCGCCTTCATCGCGCCGCCCATGTGAGGGCCGCCCGCCGGGATGGCGGCGCTGGAGCCGGGGCCTCAGGCGGACGGGCTCCCGTCGCCCCCGCGCGGCAGGCCGAGGCCGATGGCGAAGGCCACCGCCGGCTGCCAGACGAGGAACAGCACCCATTCGGCGATGAGCTTGCGCTGGCCCAGGTAGAACAGCATGCCAAAGGCGGCGCCGAGAGCCGCGGTAAGCGCGATCCGCCAAGGGGGGCGGCGCAGCCCGGGCGCGACGAGGGCGCAGCCCGCATGCGTCAGGGCGGCGCCCACCGCCCCCGCGGCAAGGCTCGCCGCCGCCAGGTAGAGGTCGTCGTCGGTGTTGCGCTGGAGGCGGACGGCGGTGTGAATCGCCGCGCTCCAGGCGTACATGGTGGTGACGACGACGAGCGGGGCTGCCCACCACGCACGCGCACAGGCGGCCATGCCGAGCCCCATGGCGAGACCGTAGGCGAAGCCGATGGGAAGCGCGCCGGGGTCGAGGAGGAAGACCCGGGCCAGAGGGCGCAGCGGCTCGAGCCCAAAGCCCTGCACCCAGGCCCAGGCCGAGACGAGGCCCGAGACGAGGCCGAGGGCGGCCAGCACCTCGGCCGGCCGGCTGCTCAGGTACTGGCTGGCACTGGCTCCTGGCATGGTGACACCGTCTCGAGGCCCCACCGCCACAGTGCTCACGAAGTTGGCCGTAGATAGGACAGAAGCCGCACGCGCGCGTCCGGCACGGCCAAGTCGCGCGGTTGCAGCACCCGCGCCTCCAGGAAATGGCCGGTCAGCGCGAAGCCCGCCAGGACGTCGGCCTCGGTAACGGGCTCCGAGGCCTGCCCGCGCAGGAAGGCGGGCAGCGGCAGCAGCCGGTCCTTGTAGGGCTCGCCGGCCGCTGCCGAGACCGCGCGGCCCGACCTCGGCGAGACGTAGAGGAGGTCGCGCGTACTGCCGGTGGCGGCGCAGGAGGCGAGATCGAGCCCGAAGCCCAGCTCCTCCAGCAGCACCAGCTCCCAGCGCACCAGGAGCGCCGGCCACACCGCGCGCTCGTCGAGATAGCCCAGCACGAACAGCGTGACCTCGTAGAGGCTGGGGTGAGGATCGCGCTCGGGCAGCAGCCGAGCGAGGGCAGCGATCGAGGTCAGCGCGGCCAGCGCCGCCCTGTCCTCCATCGCCTGGGCGGCGAAGCCGCGCCGCAGCTCCACGCCGAAGTGGCCGAGGCTGTCGGCGAGGCGCGCCTTCCACGTCGCATCGAGATGGTTGCCGATCTGCAGCAGGGGGCGCAGCCGGCGCGAGCGGCCGCCGTGCACGAGGCCCAGATGGCGGCCGTGACCGCGCGTGAAAAGCTCGAGCACGGCGCCGTTCTCGCCATGCGGGCGCACGCTCAGGACCACGCCTTCGTCGGACCACTGCATGGGCCCATGCTACACCGAGTCCGCTTCGGCCCGCCCGGCGCCGGGGCGCGGGCGCTACTTGGGCGCCTCCGCGCCGATCTTGGCGTCGCGGATCACCTTGCCCCACTTTTCCATCTCGACCTTGATGCGGGCGGCGAACTCCTCTGGCGTCCCGGCAAGCACGGTGAAGCCGAGCTCGTCGAGCCGCTTCTGCACGTCGGACAGGGCGGCGGCCTTGACGATCTCGCGATGGAGAAGGGCGACGGTCTCCCGGGGCGTGGCGGCGGGCGCGACGATGCCGGTGATGGTGTAGGCCTCCTGGCCGGGCAGGCCCGCCTCGGCCGCGGTCGGCACGTCGGGGAAGCCCGGCGCGCGCGTCTCGCTCGTCACCATCAGCGCGCGCAGCGTCCCCTCCCTGATCTGGGGGGCGGCCGGCGGCAGGGCCGTGAAGGCGATCGGCGTGTGGCCGCCGACGGTGGACTGGATGGCGGGGCCGGCGCCGGTGAACTGCACGGTGGCAAGGTCGAGGCCCCGGGAGATGCGGAAGATCTCGCCGGAGAGGTGCGGCGTGCTGCCCACGCCCGGCGAGGCGAAGCTGTACTTCCCCGGGTTGGCCTTGATGAGCTCGATGAGCTCTCTCACGCTGCGGGCCGGGACCGTCGGGTTGACGGTCATCACGTTGGGCGAGACGGCGACGATAGTAATGGGCGCGAAGTCCCTGACCGGATCGTAGGGCACCTTGGCAAACAGGCTCGGGTTGATCATGAAGCCGGTGCTGACCGCGAGCAGAGTGTGGCCGTCGGGCGGGGCGGCGGCGGCCATGGCGGTGCCGGTGTTGCCGCCCGCGCCCGGCTGGTTGACGACGTAGAACTGCTTGCCCAGGGCCGCCGACAGCTTGTCGCCGACGATGCGGGCGATGACGTCGGTGGGACCGCCCGCCGCGAACGGCACGATGATGCGCACGGGCTTCTCCGGATAGCCCTGCGCCCGCGCTTGGCCCGCGGGCCCGGCGGCGAGCGCGAGCGCGAGGAGAGCTGCGGCGAGCCGCAAGAATGCCTGCACGTCGTCCTCCCTGGTCGGTGGCTTGCGCCATAGTATCATCGCCCTGCACCCCTTCACAGCACACCGAGGACGCCCATGCCCGCCGAGCAGCCCAAGAGAAAGCTCACCCGCCAGGACCTGCGCGAGGCCGCCGAGAAGTACAAGAACTGGGGCAAGTGGGGGCCCGACGACGAGATCGGCACGCTCAACTACACGCGGCCCGAGGACATCGTGGCGGCCGCGCGCCTCGTCAGGAAGGGCAAGGTCATCTCGCTTGCCCTCAACTACGACGACAAGGGTCCGCAGGGCGCCAGGAGCAACTACCCCGCGCTCGGGCGCATCAACCCCCTGCACGTCATGCTGCGCACGGGCACCGACGCCTACTCCGGCGTGCTCGACAAGCGCGGCATCCGCGCCGCCGACGACATGGTGGTGCTGCCGCTGCAGGCCGGCACGCAGTGGGACGGGCTCGGCCACGTCTTCTACGAGAACCACATGTGGAACGGCTACGACTGCCGCGAGGTGACGAGCAACGGCGCCCAGAGGTGCGGCATCGAGAAGACCAAGAGCCGCATGGTGGGCCGCGGCGTGTTCCTGGACGTGGCACGCGCCCTTGGCACCGAGTGCCTGGAGGACGGCTATCCCATCACCTGCGCCGACCTCGAGCTGACGGCCAAGAAGCAGGGCGTGGAGGTGCGGCGCGGCGACTTCGTGGTGCTGCGCACCGGCCAGCTCGAGAAGTGTCTCGCGCGCGGCAGCTGGGACGGCTATCCGGGCGGGGACGCGCCGGGCATGGCTTTCGAGACGCTCGAGTGGGTGGCGCGCACCGAGCTTGCCGCGTTCGCCAGCGACACCTGGGGCTGCGAGGTGCGGCCCAACGAGACCGAGCCCGGCATCACCCAGCCCTGGCACTGGATCACCATCCCGATCATGGGCATGACCATGGGTGAGATCTTCTACGTCAAGGAGCTGGCCGAGGATTGCGCCGCCGACGGCGTCTACGAGTTCCTGTTCGTGGCGCCGGCCATTCCCATCACCGGGGCGGTGGGCTCGCCGGTCAATCCGCTGGCGATCAAGTAGGCCCCCGGGCAGGAGGGAGGCGGCGGCCGCCGGCAGGCGGCCGCGCACGCGCGGTCCGCGTCCGGGATCAGGAGGAATACTTGATGGTGCACCCGTAGGCGCGCGAGGTGGTGACGGATACGGGCTTGCCCTGCGCCATCTCGGTGAGCGCCTGGTCCACGTAGTTGCGCGCCGTCTTGAGGTCCTCGAGCCGGGTGGTGGCCTTGTCGTCGATGCCGCCCATGTAGGCGAGCGTGCCGGCGCCGGTGATCACGTACATGTGCGGCGTCACCGTAGCGCCGTAGGCGCGGCCGACCTCGCCCCGAGGATCGAAGAGCACGGCGGTGGGGGCGGCGCCGCGGCTCCGGGTGAGCTTGTTGGCCTCCTCGGCCGACACGTAGCCCTGCGAGCCCGGCATGGACGAGATCAGCGTCAGCCACACCACGCCCTGGCCCGTCCACTTCTTCTGCAGCGCCTGCATGTTGTCGCCGCCGTAGTGCTTGCGCACGTAGGGGCAGTCGTGGTTGGTCCACTCGAGCACCACGGTCTTGCCCTTGAAGTCGGCGAGCGAGACGGTCTTGCCGTTGCTGTCGGTGAGGGTGAAGGCGGGCGCCGGGGCGCCGATGCGGGCCTGCTGGGCGGGCGCCGCGTGGCTGCCGGGCACGCACGTAAGGCCCAGCGCGAGGGCGATGGCTGCCACCGCGCCGCCGGCAAACAGCGCTGTGCGTCGGTTCAAGAGCTGCATGGGGTTCACTCCGCTGCGGTTGACAGGAAGGCCTCGCGCCGGGGCCGGTCGCGAAGGCGCGCGATCTCGCCCAGAACAATGGCGGGCGTGAGGATCTGCGGCAGCACGACGGGGGCCGCCGCTCCGCCCGGATAGAGCAGATAGAGAGGAACGCCGCTGCGCCCGTGGCGCTCCAGCAGGCGGGTGATCTCGGGATTGCGGCTGGTCCAGTCGCCCTCGAGATAGGCCACGCCTTTGGCGGCCAGGGCGGCCCTGACGGCGCCGCTCGACAGCACCGTCTGCTCGTTGACGAGGCAGGTGATGCACCAGGCTGCCGTGAGGTTGACGAGCACCGGCTGGCCGGAGGCGAGGAGCGCATCGAGCCGCGCCTGCGTGAAGGGCTCGCCGTGGCTTGCGCTGCGCGCCGGCGGCGTGCCCGGCGCCCCCGTGCCGTCCAGGCCGGCCAGGGCGACCGCAAGGCCGGCGAGGGAGCCGGCGAGCCCGGCAAGCGCCGCACGCCGGCCGCGCGGGCCTGCGCCCTGCGCGGCGCCGAGCGACCAGGCTGCCAGCGCGACCAGCACCAGGCCGAGAAGGGCGGCGAGGAGGCCCGTGGGGCCAAGCTGCTGGGAGAGGACCCAGACGAGCCAGGCGACGCTGGCATAGACCGGGAAGGCGAGCAGCTGGCGCAGCGTCGCCATCCACGGGCCCGGGCGCGGCAGGCGCGCCAGCAGCCGCGGTGCCAGCGTGAGGACGAGGAAGGGCAGGGCAAGGCCGGTCCCCAGCGCCAGCATTACGCCGAGCGCAACCGGCGCCGTCTGCGTGAGCGCGAAGCCGACGGCGGCGGCCATGAACGGGGCGGTGCAGGGCGTCGCCACCACTGCGGCGAGCGCCCCGGTCGCCGCCGAGCCGGCAAGGCCGCCGCCCGCCTCGCGCGGCAGGGCGCGGGCGGCAAGCGCCTGCACGGCCGAGCCGGCGTGGAACACGCCCGACAGGTTCAAGCCGATCGCCAGGAGCAGGTAGGCCAGCGCCGCCACCACCACCGGCGACTGCAGCTGGAACCCCCAGCCCACCGCCGCGCCGGCCGAGCGCAGCCCGATGAGCAGGAGGCCGAGCGCGGCGAAGGTGGCGAGCACGCCGGCCGTGTAGGCGAGGCCGTGCCGGCGCACCTGGACGCGCGAGCCGCCGGCGTGCTCGATCAAGCCCAGCACCTTGATGGAGAGCACCGGGAATACGCATGGCATCAGGTTGAGGATGAGACCGCCCACGAGGGCCAGGAGCGCCGCCCGCAGCACTGCCACAGCCGAGGCCGGCGCCGCGCCAGATGCCGCCGCTGCATCCGCGATGGGCACGCCGGCGAGCTCGAAGGCCTGGCGCGCCGTGGTGGCCCCGAGCGCCTCCTCCACCACCAGCACGCCGCCCGCCTCGGTCGGCGGCGCCACGGAGAGCGCGCTGCGCTGCAGCTCGAGCGTGAGGCCATCGCGCGTCACCGTCAACGTCTGCGGCGCGGCGTGCTGCACCAGCGTCTCGGCGAAGGGGAAGAAGTAGGCGGAGCGCACGGCCCCCGCATCGAGCCCCCGGGCGTCAACGCTGAGCCGCAGCCGCTCCGGCCCCATCTCCAGTCGGACGGGCCAGGGCGCGGGCTTCGGCAGGGCGGCGCGGGCCGCCTCGAAGGCCGCGCCGGCGCGCACGTCGGCCCCAGGTGCGGCGCCGGCCTGCGCCAGCGGCAGGGACAGGCCGACATCGGCCTCGCCAGGAATGCATTCCTTCTGGCACACGAGCCAGGTGACGCGGCCAGCGATCGCGAGGGGGCCGCCAGCGCCCAGATCGATGGGCGGCGTGATGCGGGCGAGGAGCGTGACGGCGCGCTCGTAGCCGAAGTTGACGAGGTGGGCGACGGGGATGCGCTCGGGCGTGGGCCAGGCGAGGGGGCCGGCCGAGAAGCCCGCCGGCAGCTGCCAGGCGACCGAGACCGCCTCGCCCGAGTCGCCGGGGTTGCGCCAGTAGACGTGCCAGCCCGGCGCAATTGCCAGCCGCACGCCGACCCAGAACGGCTCGCCCGGGGCCACCGCCGCCGGCTCGGCGATGAGCTCGGCGCGCACGAGCTCGCCCGCGGGCGGCGCCGCCGCGGCCGGCGCGACCGACCCCGGCGCAGCTATCACGAGCAGGAGCAGCAGAAGGTGGAGCCCCAGCCGGCGCGCGCCGGCGATGGCGCGGGACGCGCTGGGGCATTGCGGCCTAGGGCAGGATCGGCGCGGCACGGCGCAGAATGTTGGGAAGGCCGGCATGGCGTGGCAAGTCACGGGCACTCACTTTTCGGTGACTCAGCGTACGACCGGCGCCTCAAGCACGGGAAACGGGCGTGCCGCCTCCAGCGCCCGGCTCGCGCGCAGCACCAGCGCGTCGGCCCCGATCGGCCCCACGATCTGGAGGCCGGCCGGCAGGCCGGCGCCGGTGAGGCCGCAGGGGACGGAGGCGGCCGGCTGCTGGGTGAGATTGAAGGGGTAGCTGAAGGGCGCCCAGTCGGTCCACGCCTTGCCCCAGCCGCCCTCGGGGGGCATCAGATGGCCGGCCTCGAAGGCGGCGAGCGGCATGGCGGGCGTGAGCAGCAGGTCGAAGCGCTCGTGGAAGCGAGCCATCACGTTGTGCAGCTCGGCGCGGCGCAGCTGGGCGCGCATGTGGGAGAGTGCGGTGGCGTTGCGCCCCATCGCCGCCTCGGCCAGCAGGCCCGGATCTGCGAGGTCGGCCGCGCGGTCGGCGAAGGGCTCGAGCTGCAGGGCCATGCCCGGCCACCAGAAGGCGTTCCACGCGTCGATGGGGTCCGCGCCCAGCTCGGGGCTCGCCTCCTCGACATGGGCGCCGAGGTCGGCGAAAGCCGATGCCGCCGCGGCGCACAGGCGCGCAACCTGCGGATCGACGCGGCGGGCGAGTCCGCCGAGCGTGGACGAATAGGCCAGGCGCAGGCCGCGCACGCCGTCCTCGAGCCCGATGCGGTAGTCGGGCGGGGGCGAGATCCAGGCGTAGACGTCGCGGCCGTCGGGGGCGGCAATGGCGCTCATGACGAGCGCCGCATCGGCCACCGTGCGGGTGAGCGGCCCGTGGTGGGCGAGCGTGCCGAGCGGCGAGGCGGGGAACACCGGCACCCGCGCCCGCGTCGGCTTGAGGCCGTAGCAGCCGGTGAAGGCGGCGGGGATGCGGATCGAGCCGCCGCCGTCGGTGCCCAGATGCAGCGTGCCCATGCCGAGAACGCACGCCGCCACCGCCCCGGCCGAGGATCCGCCCGTGGTCATGCGCGTGTCCCAGGGATTGCGGGTGATGCCGGTGAGGGGGCTGTCGCTCGTGGCCTTCCAGCCGTACTCGGGCATGGCGGTCTTGCCGAGGATGACGGCGCCCTGCTCCCTGAGGCGCGCCACGGCGGGGGCGTCGCCGTCCCTCCCACCCTCGGGCGTCAGCCGCGAGCCGAAGCGGGCCGGCATGCCGGCGACCAGGATGTTGTCCTTGATGCCCACCGGCACGCCGTCGAGAAGGCCCTTGGGGGCTCCCGCCGCCCACCGCGCCTCGGCGGCGCGCGCGACGGCGAGCGCGCCCTCCGCGTCGAGATGGCAGTAGGCGTTGACGACGGCATTGAAGCGCGCGATGCGCGCCAGCGTGGCCTCGACCGCCTCCACCGGCGACAGGCGCCTCGCGCGATAGAGGCCGACGAGCTCGGTGGCGGAGAGGAGGGCGGGGTCGGTCGCGGCAGGGTGGGTCATCAGTGCTCCGCTGGAACGTGGGCACAACTGCCTCTCCCCACAAGCGGGGAGAGGAACTACACCACAGTCTTGCAGCGCGCGATGCAGGCGTCGAGCACCTCCTCGGCGGGGCGGCTCCACCAGGCCTCGGAGAAGATCTCCACCTCGACCGGCCCGGCGAAGCCGGCGGCCTCCATCCAGCCGCGGATCTTGCGCAGGTCCACTACGCCGTCGCCCATCATGCCGCGGTCGTTGAGGAGGTCGCGGGTCGGCACCAGCCAGTCGCACACGTGGTAGGCCAGGAGCCGCTCCCGCCCCGCGCGCGCGATCTGGCGGGCAAGCTCTGGGTCCCACCACACGTGGTAGATGTCCACCGCCACGCCCAGCGCGCCGCTGCGGCCGGGGTCGAGCCGGTCGCAGATGTCGAGCGCCTGGGCCAGCGTGTTGATGCAGGCGCGGTCGGCCGCCTGCATGGGGTGCAGCGGCTCGATGGCGAGCGGCATGCCCACGCCGCGCGCATACTCCAGGGTGGCGGCGATGCCCTCCTCCACCTGGGCGCGGGCGAGCGCGATGTCCTTGTGGGCGGGCCTGCCGGCGAGCGCACCCGGCAGCGAGCCCACCACCAGCACCAGACAGGGCGCGGCCAGCGCCTTGGCCTCGTCGACGGCGCGGCGGTTGTCCTCCAGCGCGGCGGCAAGGCCCCCGGCGTCGGCGGCGGGAAAGAAGCCGCCGCGGCAGTAGCCCGAAAGCCGGATGCCGGCGTCCCGGAGCAGCCGCGCAGTGGCGGCAAGCCCCGCCGCCGCCACCTGGTCGCGCCAGGGGTCGACGGCGGCGATTCCGCGCCGGGCGCAGGCCTCGACGATGGCGGGGAGCGGCAGCTGCTTCCTCAGCGTCGCCGTGTTGATGGACAGGTGCTCCACGCCCGTCGAGAGGTCGCGCATCAGGCGATCCCGTGCACGGCGAGCACCGCGCCCATGCGCCGCCGCGCCAGCTCCGGGTCGCGCAGCAGGCCGGCGCGGTCGGCAAGGCGGAAGAGCTCGGCCAGGTGCAGTATCGACCGCGCGCTCTGCTGGCCGCCGACCATGACGAAATGGTCTTGCAGGCCGTTGAGGTAGGCCATGAACACGACGCCGGTCTTGTAGAAGCGCGTCGGCGCCTTGAAGATGTGGCGCGACAGCGGCACGGTGGGCGCCAGGATGTCGTCGAAGCGCGCCCGGTCCCCCGCCGCCAGCGCCGCCAGCGCGGCCGACGCCGCGGGCGCGATGGCATCGAAGATGCCGAGCAGGGCGTCGCTGTGGCCGCGGCCGTCGCCGGCAATCAGCTCGGCGTAGTTGAAGTCGTCACCCGTGTACATGCGCACGCCGTTGGCAAGCCGCCGGCGCATGGCGATCTCCTTGTCCTTGTCGAGCAGCGAGATCTTGACGCCGTCGACCTTGGCGGCGTGGGCGTTGATGATGGCAACCGCCGTGTCCATGGCCGCCATGTGGTCGAGGCTGCCCCAGTAGCCGGCAAGCGCGGGGTCGAACATCTCGCCCAGCCAGTGGATGATCACCGGCTCCCTGGCCTGGGAAAGCACGCGGTCGTAGACCTTCTCATAATCGGCGGGCGATGCCGCGACGCGCGCGAGCGCCCGACTCGCCATGATGATGAGCCGCCCCCCGGCCTTCTCGATCGCCGCCATCTGCTCCTCGTAGGCGCGGGTCACCTCGTCGAGGGAGCGCACGGCCGCGGGGTCGAGGTGGTCGGTGCCGCAGCCCGAGAAGACGAGCGCCGGCCGGCCGTTGCTGGCCTCCCAGGCCCCGGCGGCGGCTACCGAGCGGCGGATCAGCTCGAGCGAGGTCGGCCAGTCGAGGCCCATGCCGCGCTGGGCGGTGTCCATGGCCTCGGCCACGCCGAGTCCGAGGTCCCACAGGTGCTCGCGGTAGCGAAGGGTAGCCTCCCAGTCGAGCGCGCAGTCGAGCCAGGGGTCGTTGCCGGCGCGCGCATCCGCCACCACGTGGGCGGCGGCGAAGGCGACGCGGGTGAAGGCGCCCTCGGCCCTGTCGGGAAAGGCGCGCGGCTCGGACAGCGCGAAGGTCTCGAGCCTCCCCGTGTCGGTGGGGAGGTTGATCTTCAGCGACGAAAGTATCGGTGCGTTCATAGCCTGAATCCGTCGAATGCCGCGCAGCCTCCCGCTTCCCGCGGGGGCGAACCCCCTCTCCCCGCTTGCGGGGAGAAGGGATTCACACCTTCAGCTCCGGAACGTCGACCCAGCGCCGCTCCTTCCAGGACCTGAGCGCGCACTCCACGAGCTGCACGCCCTTGGCGCCCTCGATGAGGTCCCACTTGTAGGGCGCCCCCTCGCACACGTGGCGGATGAAGGCCTCCCACTGCAGCTTGAAGCCGTTGTCGTAGGCCTGCGTGTCGGGCACGCGCTGCCAGCCGGCGTAGAAGTCGATCTCCTGCTTCACGTCCGGATTCCACACCGGCTTGGGCGTGGCCATGCGCGGCTGGATCACCACCTCCTGCAGCCCGGCAACCGCCGAGCCGTGCGTGCCGTCCACGTGCAGCGTCAAGAGATCGTCGCGGCGCACGCGCGTGGCCCACGACGAGTTGAAATGGGCGATGATGCCGCCCTCGAGCTGGAAGGTGGCATAGGCGGCGTCGTCGGCGGTCGCCCGGTAGCGCCGGCCCGCCTCGTCCATGCGCTCCGGGATGTGGGTGGCGCCGAGGCAGGACACGGCCTTGACGCTGCCGAAGGTGTTGTCGAGCACGTAGCGCCAGTGGCACAGCATGTCGAGGATGATGCCGCCGCCGTCCTCGGCGCGGTAGTTCCACGACGGGCGCTGGGCCGGCTGCAGGTCGCCCTCGAACACCCAGTAGCCGAACTCGCCGCGCACGGAGAGGATGCGGCCGAAGAAGCCCGAGTCGATGAGCTGCCTGAGCTTGCGCAGCCCCGGCAGGAACAGCTTGTCCTGCACCACGCCGTGGCGGATGCCGGCGGCCTTGGCCCGGCGGGCGATGGCCAGCGCCTCCTCGAGGCCGGTGGCCACCGGCTTCTCGCAGTAGATGTGCTTGCCGGCGGCGATCGCCTTGGCGAGCAGGGCGGGCCGCATCTGGGTGGTGGCGGCATCGAAGAAGACGGCATCGTTCTTGTCGGCGAGAGCAGCCTCCAGGTCGGTCGTGGTGCGCGTCAGCCCATGCGCCTTGGCCAGTCCCGCGAGCTTGTCGGCGCTGCGGCCGACCAGGATCGGGTCGGGCATCACGCGCTCGCCGCTCGAGAGCGCCACGCCGCCCTCGGCGCGGATCGCCAGGATCGAGCGCACCAGGTGCTGGTTGGTCCCCATGCGGCCGGTGACGCCGTTCATGATGATGCCGAGCCGGCGCGTGCCCATGCTGTTTCCTCCGAGCCTTGCTGGAGCAGTTAGGATTTGCCGCCGGGCCCTGTCAATCGGACAACCGGGCCGTTGACCGGGCGCGGCCGCTGTTCGACAGTCGCGCCGTCTCGGTCGCGCGCGGGCGCGGCGGCAGTCTCGGGGAAACGGCGATGCGCATAGCGGTGGTCGGGGCCGGCGGGGTCGGCGGGGCGTTCGGAGCGGCACTGGCCAAGGCCGGCGCCGACGTGACGTTCCTGGCCCGTGGGGCGCATCTGGCGGCGATCCGCGCCGGCGGGCTCAAGGTGCTCAGCCCCCGCGGAGACATCCACCTCGAGCCGGCGCGGGCCACCGACCGGCCGGGCGACGTCGGAGAGGTCGACGTGGTGCTGTTCTGCGTCAAGCTGTGGGACGTGGAGAGCGCGGGTGCGGCCATCCGGCCGCTCATCGGGCCGGCGACGGCGGTGATCCCGCTGCAGAACGGCATCGACGCCAGCGAGCGCCTCGCCCCGATCCTCGGCCGGGAGGCGGTGATGGGCGGCGTGGCGCAGATCAGCGCCACCATCTCCGAGCCCGGGGTGATCCGCCAGACCGGCACCTTCATGCGCCTCGTGTTCGGCGAGCTCGACGGCCGACCCAGCGCGCGCGGCGCCGCCTTCCACGAGCTGTGCCGGAAGGCGGGCTTCGATTCGCTCCTCAGCGGCGAGATCCTCACCGCCCTGTGGGAGAAGTTCGTGCTGCTCGCCACCAACAGCGCCGTGGTGGCGCTGACCCGCCTGCCCTTCGGCAAGCTGCGCGAGGACCCGGAGGTGTTCGCGCTGTTCGAGAAGGGCATCGCCGAGGCCGCCGCGGTGGGCCGCGCGCGGGGCGTGCGGCTCGCCGCCGACCTCGAGCAGCGCCTGCTGGCGACGACGCGCGGCTTTCCCCCCGAGATGATGCCGTCCATGGCCATCGACCTGCTGCGCGGCAACCGCCTCGAGCTGCCGTGGCTCGCCGGCAAGGTGGTGGCGCTGGGGCGCGAGCTGGGCGTGTCGACGCCCACCTTCGAGGTCATGTACGCCGCCCTCAAGCCCTACGCCAACGGCGCGCCGGCGTGAGGCGCACAGTGCGGGCCGAGCACCTCGGGCCCGCGCAGACCCGACCGCGTCAGACGTCCGTCGTTCCGGGCGAGCGCTCTCCCGTCATTCCGGCCGAGCGCGGAGCGCGAGAGCCGGAACCCGGGGCCGCACGCTCCACCCGCTGCCCTCATTGCGCATGCGCTGGTCTCTCCGCGTGGCCCCGTTCCGTTCGTGGCCCCTGGGTCCGGCATGCTTGGCTTCGCTCAGCTCCGGGATGACAGGGAACAGCGCCGCAAAATTCCGGGATGACAGCGACGCGCGAGATTCCGGGGTGGCAGCGGGCGCGCGAAAGTCCGGGATGACGCGCGAACTCCCATGGAGGGAGAGGGAAATTAACCGTAACCGGAGTAATCCCACAGGTCCCAGGGTGTGCTATGATGCGTGCACCTCGGTACCGGGGGGTCGCCCAACTCGAGGGGCGGCCTCCAGAGGCGGCCGAGGGCCTGCGCA